>Ga0136643_10019054_pt1 | contig 10361 bp, 4 predicted proteins | sample TergutLab28metaG_FD_96883 | JGI IMG/M metagenome (GOLD analysis project Ga0136643, IMG submission 96883) | Labiotermes labralis P1 segment gut microbial communities from Petit-Saut dam, French Guiana - Lab288 P1 (version 3) (version 3) | ecosystem: Host-associated > Arthropoda: Insects >... | reverse complement strand
CTCATGTATCTATCCCAGTAGTCTCAAAAAAAAAATACACTTATACCAAAAACACTATATTTTCCCTCTCTCATATAAAAGAAGAGAACTCTTTATATATATATATATATATATATATATATATATATATATATATATATAAGTAATTTGTATCTCCTACGTTGTGGTAGTAACATAAGAAGTTTATTACGAATTTTGAATTGAAATGTTTGGGAATTTAACAATTTATGAGCGTTTAATGACACAATGGAACGGCTAGGAAGTAGGTATTGTCTGTCATGCATATGACACCTCATGTAAGATGCAAAAACGTACTTGCCGTTGTGTCAGAACTGCACGCTGGCCTATCACTGTGTTGTACTGCAACCTTGTTTTAAGTTCTGAGGTCTCCTGGGAATGGACCGTCATTTTGTGTGTCGGGCTGTCGTTACTAGTGCTTGTCTCTACCTTTTTTTAGTCTTGCACGCTGAAAAAAATCTCTTTGATGTATCTATTTCAGTACTAACCGAGACCTGCCGGGGTGTTTGGTTAACAAAAAATGATACCTTCTAAGCGGATGTGGTAGAGAGTCGGTCCCTCCCTCTTGGCATCGAGTCCCGTTGGGACTCGTGACCGGGTTTTGCTTGAACTGTGTAGTCACTGTCTTCGCAGGGCATCCTTACTGACAAGAGAAGGAGTCTGTTCCGTGTTCACTGTCTTGGCCTTGGTCAAATGTAGATATGATGTACGAGTATTTAACATTACTCACTTACTCCATGGAGCAGAGTCCTTCTTGAGTAGCCTTTCGGTTCTCAGCTAGTCAAGAAATTCACCGCATGTAATGGAACCCGAAGGTTCATTGCCGCATTCAGAAGTGACCGCCACCTGTCCCTATCCTGAGCCACATCGATCCCGTCCATGCTCTCATATCACACTTCCTGCAGATCCATCTTAATATTATCCTCCAATCTACTCCTGGGTCTTCCAAGTGGTGATCAGTGGGTCCCTGTCACAACGACATGACGCGTCCTCCTTTTGCAGATGGAGGGACAGCTTCCAATATGTAGGATATCTGCGAATATATAGAATAAACGGTAGCGGGCAGCCGACAAGAATTGATCCTCCAGCTTGGGGGTTGGGCGAGGTGATGAAAACCCCTCACCTTACAGACTGGCTTTGTTAAGAAACATGAACACGTGCCTCGGACCTGGACTGATGTATTTAACATTTCTACACAATAAGCATGAATGTTACATGCAAGCCTTTACGGTATAAACAAGGCTTCTGTTAGTCCAGGCATTTTACAGCGGATTATGCCTTACCCTACTTGGCTTTTGCTAGAAGGGCAGCTTAGTTACTTGAGCGGCCATACGCTTTACCGCCTCCAAATTTGATCCTCGTGTTTCATATATATGTTTTCTGTGTTGACCGTGCCGCTTGGAGAAGACCAGCTTTATGTAACGGGCCGAAAGGAGTAGAATTCATTGCTTGCTCTTGCCGGAAGTAATGAGACATCTGACCACGGAAAAGTTACACATTTCAATGTACGTTCGCTTACGTCGCGAAAAGCGCCTATTGGCATCGTCCTTTTTAATCGTTCTTCTGCCTGTACGCATATATCAGCGCGGCTCCCACTGTATGGATTTCTGTGAAATTTGATCTTGAGGACTTATACGAGGGGGTGCTAATAAGTCCTTAGCCCGACCTACTTTCCCATGTCGTAGGACAGAATCGATAGTGTCGTTGAAAAGAGGGACGGACAACCTCCTGATTTTTTTTGATTGGTTTGCAGAAGTTAGAGCAACGGGCTATGAAGTATATTGAGCTTCGTGGGGATTATGTTGAATAGATCCCGAGTTTGGTCGCTGTAGCTTGTTTCCTTCCTGGTAGGGCTAAGGACTTATTAGCACCCTCTATTACGAAAATCTGGGGAGAAATTCCATATTTGGTTGAAACAAAATACGTGTATCGGGCACTTTACCTGAAGATCTAAGTACTTACTTTTGTCTTGTTGATAGGAGTAGGGAATACCAGTTTTGTAGTTCGACAGCAGTGCGAAGGAAACCCACTGCTGAATTTCCATAGCAACATTTAACACTTTTGCATTGTTGACAGCTAAGTGTAGGCAACAAAATTAAAAAGGCAACGTATTATTGTGGTTACACGGCAACAATGGGTGCGCGTACGTGCCACAAAATTACGTTATAATTACATTGCCTATCTTTTTGTAGCTGTAATTTTTATTTCGACAATAAGACTAATCCCTACAGCAACGTATTCTGTTACGTACAAGGACCCGTAGTGTTAGTGTCTTTTAGTAAGTGTGGGGTGACGAACAGTCCCTTGGTACTGCGGCCTTAAATGGCGCTGTTGTACCAGCTTCTGATGATAGATGAGTGGGAATAACTTTGAGGGGAAAACTCTAGTCCTCGGAAGGAAACCACAAATACAGCAAGAACTACTCTGCTCTTGGTCCCGAGACGCCACGGTGAAAAACTGCCAACGAACCTTGTGAGATGCGGCACGGCTTAATTTTAATCGTAGTTTATGAACAAGTATTTATTTGCCTGGTACATCGAAGAACAAAAAATGTCTAGGAGCGGACTACACATTAAGCTACCTGTAATGCGCTCACACAGGTCGATGGAAAATAGTCGTGACAATTTACCAACGTATGTTTCAGAGTGAAGGTTGTCCACTTTAACAAAACTCAATGGACTTCCAGAATATGCTATTGTGCGCTACTAAATTGTTTAGTATTATGTGAGCGTACTTCGGAATTTGCAGTTTGAATACGAGCATAAACTTGTGCGATTTAACGCAACTAGAGGAAAATTAAATTAACAGTAATTATATGTACAAAGAGGTGTTTTTGTTATTATTGGAACTAATTACTAAAATTGTTACTTAGAACAGTTAATTGGTACGATCCTAAGCTGAGTGCACTCCTTCATTACAGCGTATAACAATGTAATGTCAAAGTAAAGCCACAAATGGGGGGGGGGGGGAATAATTTGCGTTTTTGCCGCTGAAGAAAGGAGCGTAATTGTTGGATGACGTTGGAATTGGATTTGAGAGTTCTGTGAAGTTACATTAAAAATGTAACAGAATTATCGGGATTTGGTAGACATATAATATTATTCTACATTCATATATAATTGAGCGATCATATGGCTTTTGATACCATATAGCAACATAGAGACACGTAAAGTAGGTTTTGTACACAGCGAGTTGATGCCCCAGAGGAGTACCTAATACAAGGACTCTTCTCCAAAGGTTTGTCGTTGATGTTGACGCAGTGTAGAAACATGATACCGTATAAGGAAATGTGTTATTACAGTGCACACCAAACAGGTGAAGGTGAAAGTAGAATCAATTACCGAAACACCCTGTATATAACATGTACATTTGACAGTGTTGCGCCTAATATTCCTGAAATGAAGCAGAACAATAATAAACAAATTTCATTTACTTGGCGAGGTGGAACAGCGCAGTCGCTGTAGGGATTGAGCCACTGGATCGACAAGCGAGGTATAGTGGTTCCATTCCCGCCAGGGTCTAGGGTTTGTTCTCTTGTCAAAGGCGTCCAGACCGTATATAGCGCTTAACAAGTCCCCTATTGAATGGGTACTGGGCGCTCTTTCCCTAGGTAAAGCGGCCAGGGGGTAAAGCTGACTACTCACCTCCGTCTAATGCCGACGGTACGAATGGGTGGCGTTGTGCATCTGCTGTTGCATGTGCCTTCTTGGTGTGCAAAAGGCGAAACTCAACTTTTACTTTTGTTGTAACAAGATTTAGCCTAAATGCGAAATAAATAAACACCACAAAACCTGTGTCGCATGTGAAACAGTAAAAAAAGGTAAATCAGCCCCATTACAGGCCCGAGGTGCCCAGAGGGTTCCAGGAAGTTAAAGTTCCCAGATTACGTGACAATGGCCCAGGATGGTGGTAAGGTTGTCAGCCTTACGCACCGGCCGTTTTTACCCCCAGGAAATACTCCTGGTACTCATTTCTGTTAGAGGCTGAGTCGACCCCTGGACCAGAGTGCGATCGGAAGGATTATGTCAATGAAAAATTTCAATGACACAAACTAGAATCGAACCAGCGACCTTCCGATTTGTAGCGCAGCACCTTAACCACTGTGCTACCGCGGTCCCCATGTGAAACGATAGAGATGTTAAATTATCCTACGGTATACTACAATAAATGAACAAAAAGCGAGTGCCGTATGTGAAATATTAGAGACGCTAATTATTTGTACTGCAATAAAGTGAAACACCAGGTTAAGATTCTTCTCCTTTTCCACTGGAAGACGAAAATAGGTCTTTTTTTCCGAAACGTTTCTTTATTAAGAAAACCCGAAGTGACGATGTCCAAAATGGTAGTCATACTTATCGAAAAGGGCGTATTTGGTAAGTATGGCTGTTCGAGGCCCTCGCTCTTCTGAGATGTTACGTGGTGTATATTATTAGTTTGTTACCGACGTTTCGGGACAGGCTGTCGGTCCAGCAGTCAGGTCCTGCTTGAACTATGATGACGGAGCCAACACATTGTCTCGAAACGTCGGTAACCAACTACCGACACACACCGCGAACCATCCCAGAAGAACCAAGATCTTAACAACATCGCAACAGAGCCTGAAATCCCGCTTTATTACTCGAAATTGGAATACGACTTTCCACTGCGTTTTAAATGGGCGCTGTTTTAGGGAATTAGAGAGGTTTATGCGGCCCTGTTCTAAGGGGATCGATACAAACTACATCGAATACTACCGCAGCGTTTATTGTTTAGTGCCAATACCAATAATTGATTAAATCCCGTTGATTAGATTTTGGATATGAAATTTTTTGACGGGCTGACTGGAACTTCACATTGCACGTGACGAGAGCGCCTGCTATTTCCAGTGTTGCAGAAATAACTGCACATCGCCACCGTATGAAAATGAAGTCATTAACAGAAATTCGGCTTTAAACAGTGGTGCTGCTTCACAAGAGGAAGTTTTCATTTTCCACAGATGCTTGTTTCTGATTTTCCGACCCACACATTGTTTTAGAGTTTGGTGTAACAGGTTCAAAAGTTTGAAATTTGGCTGATCACACACCACAGCCTCTATTAACCAAGCAAAAAAAAAAAGGTCAGAGGGTAATGCAACAAAATGTGTGCGTGAATAAGTTCGTAGTCTTGCTCAAGATGCAGGCATTCATCTGGTTATAGAAATGGCGCTGGTGGTACGACTAACAGATGCAAACTGCAGCTTCATTTTAGAGGTTTTCATCCCACATAGAGTTATCGGATCTATGAAAGGCAACGGTCTTAGCCATAAGACCATATGAGAGATCTGTGTAAAATTCACTGTCAGATGAATCGTTTTAAATTTCTAAAATCTAGCTTAATGTAATTCCGTTACCAAGTCAGTGACTGTAGAAGCAGTGAGCGATAAGTAGTCATGTTATAAACGTTGTGGTCACAATGTAAATAAGTAATTCGTATGGCTGAAGGTGTTTAATGTTTCAAACTGTTCCTTGAGAAGATTCTGTACTTTAATTGATTTGTAGGTTATTTATCGACACTGTTTTGACTTCTGAGACTGTAACGAACTCCTTGGATCAGAGTCATTGAGAAGCTAACAGGCCCTCAGCGTGTAGATAATAATTGGAAAGAAACGTTAGTGCCCTATTTGAAAGCACCACCCAAACATTTCCCTAGAGATGCCGAATACAAGCAAGAATAATAATATTTCTTAGTTCTTTAATCGTATGCACTTTCTTTCATTCCGTAGTGTGTCTTGCTGCAGGTCCATAGCAAGTTTCCACAGAGTGCTGTCTAATGCTTCGCTTTAAGTCTCCTGTATCTTCTCTTTTCCTTAATGTCATCCAGTAGCTTCTTACGTCTTTGTAAATTGTGTGTTAACATAACAGGTCTACGGAGTTTGAGGTGTATAATACTCACTGACATGAGCGAGTCATGCGGGCCATTTGACTGGGCCTCCGACTCCTATCCACTGTCGACAGAAAGTCTGGCTCAGGTGCTGTCTGACATGCGGAGAAAATGAGGTGGTGCACCATCCTATATCAACCACTTGTGTGGCTGATGAACAGGCACATCTTCCAGGAATACTGATCAATCATTAAAACAAAACCCAGGATAGAGTGCACCTGATAGTCTGTTAGGTAAGATAACTAGTCCTAAGAGCTGGTCTCCTAAGATGACCTCTAAAAGCATACTGCATCCCTATCCTCGTAGTATCCAATTACGTTCAAACACCGCCCATATCTTGAAACGATGGGAATTACGACGTATGTTGACGGGGAATTTCTGCTAGTTCAGGTTAGTGCTACACACCTTGAAAACTATAATTCCCTGTCTGTTATGGGTAAACATATATTGTTTAAATCCGGTGCGATAATTACTTGAATTCCTAAAAAGACGGACAGTGTACGTGTAATGTAACACTGAGGCGCGTTCTTGCAACCATTGTAGCAGTGGAAAAGCAACAAGTATTGTATATTGTGAGCGTGTGTTTGTAGGCTTAGGTGTCCAACGTGCAATGCGCTTGCGCCGTATTACATTCTCATCTGTGGTCTGCCCACCTCTACAGAATTTTTCTACATTATTTTCTAAAAAAGTGTGTTTTGATTTTCTGTACAATATTTGTCTGAAACATTTCTCATTCTTCGAAGAAATGAGCGAGGTATGATAAAAAATGTGTATTGGTCTTCAAGTACAGTATCCGTTATTCTTGTCAGATTTTAGTGAAACTTGAACTTTCTCATCATATTTTCGAAAAATACTCAAATATGTCAAATTTCATGAAAATTCTTCCGGTGGGAGTTGTGTTGTTCCATGCGGATAGACGGACGGACAGACCTGAAGAAACTGATAGTCGTTTTTGCAATTTTGCGAACGCGCCTAAAGTGTTAGACTGGGGATAGTCGGTAATACTTAGTATTTTGACGATGAAAGCATGTATTCATATTTACATCCCTGTGCCTACTTACGGGACATAACACCTTGAGGAGACATCTGTGTATAATGGGGATGGGAAATGACCCCAGGTGCAGGAAATGTGGTTCTTAGGAAGAGACCTCAGTCCACATTCCATGTGAGTGTGAGGCCTTGGCCTCACTTAGGTATATTTACCTGGGTTCCTTCTTTTTGGACCCGGACGATATTAAGAAACCAGGTGTGGGGGCCATCTGGCGTTTCGGTAACGCAACAGGGCTCCTTTAACCTAGTATAGAATGCGGGGCGCAAAGGGCCTGTTTTAGGGCCTAGATGCATCGGGCCCGAAAAGGGCTCGAACCCATATATCATTCTATTCTATTCCTATTCTATTCTATTCCATTCCATTCCATTCCATTCTATTCTATTCTATTCTGTTCTGTTCTGTTCTCTTCTGTTCTATTCTATTCTATTCTTTACATCCCCGTGTACCGAAAAATGTGGTCCGTCTCCTATCTTATCTTCCCAAAATATCTCAGCTCCCTATTTCAGAAATTGGAATTTCTCTTGCCGTATTTACTCAGGTCTCATCTCTGTGTTCCTCTGTGTCGGAAATTGTGCCAAGATTCAAAGAATCTCTCGCATATGTTATTAATTATTCATAAGCTGCAAAGAATGGCCCGGTCGTCTGCCGAGGAGCTGAATAATTTGTGCAGAAAATGCGCGAACTGTTTCAGCGAAACCTGTCGGGTCACACGCTTAAGATTTAATTCATATTTAAGCATATTTATGCTGTCCTCTCTCCGACGATTTTACCTTTATTAAACTGGTTTACTGAAAACAACCTTGAACGTCTGTAATTACCTGCATGTTGGTTACAAAACTGGCCTTGTAGCTTAACTAAATATGACATAAGAAATTAAACACTTGACGAAGTGGATATAATGATTTCGTGCCGCCAATCCCACTACACTCTTTATTTTGAGTCCAGTGCATTTTGTACCCTCAGAGCCTAATTCACATATTCCATTATCATTCAGGTCTTTAATCACATTCCGGCAGTTTCACTATCAAATTTCGCTGCGCGATTCGTGCCCACCTACCCGAAAAACATGTCCAGTCCATTGGATGTTCTTCATTTGACCACCATTACAATAGCAGGGTACCATATTTTATATCCTATGTATATTTATACATTATCACAAAGTTTCTTCTTACGTAACATTCACAATTAATTCCCTACCAAGCCGAAGCTTTTGTCGTAACTATCTGGGTGGCCCTTATCCTGAAGGAAGGGCGTCAGCTACCGCTTCTCCCCGTACCAACACTCAGTGGGTAACAAACATGTGACACATCGCACACCACCTCGGACATTAGCACGATCGTCGTGTTAATACCTTAAAACATCCTACGAATTCTTCCTTGTGGCTTCGTGCCTGTCGTGTTTATTTTGTCCGAGAACAGGCTAGTTTATCTTGTCATTTAAACATTTTACATGAGGAATTATATTCAAAATACGCGACGCTCTTATTTACATTTTTTAATCAGGTTACAATGCTGTTCGTTAAAACCAATCATAAAATTCCAATTTACCATTGGGACGATGTCATGGGGTAAGGCATGTAGCGCGCATGGCATGTAATGCATACAAAACCTCGAAGGGTGAGACTTTTACGGAAACCTAAAAGTGTACAAGAGGATACCAAATTTGTCTTACGGCAGTAGGATCTGAGCGTATGAACTGCGTTTAACTGGTTCGGGATTGTTCAGTGGCAGAGCCTTGTGAAGACGGTAATTAATGTATCGGTGTCCTAAAATTAGTAATTTTATTTGCCAGGTGAATAACTAATATTTTTTCCAGGAAAGTTGTAGATATAGAATTCATATTAAAATACAAATGAATTCAGTCTGAGAATGTTGAAAAATTATGACTTTGACTTCATAAAGCTGGGGCAGAATCAAAACTTTTGTGCGGTTAACTTTAGACGGTACTGCATATTTAACGCATATCCGCAGGAAACTTTTTTTTAGTTTGGCGTTGTAATTCGAGTGTTATTCGTTGTTAATGTTGTTATCAGTTTCCCGGAATTAATTAATTCCTTTTTTTGAAACGAAGTAAATGGATGTTCCAGTTCCATTTACAAAAGAGAAGTTGAAGTGCTCACAGCTTCGGTTTAAACGTGTGTAGTCATTTTAATGCAAAGGATGCTGTAATTAAGTACGTTAGTTTCAAATTATAATCGCATATAATATGAACATCAAATTCAAAATCGTGCAGAGTGAGGTTAAATTACCGTCTGCGTGGGATAGCTGGAAGGGCCCACATCTGTGTGACACAGATAAGCGTGTCCGATGTATGGATCTCTTCTTCCGGATCAGTTAAAGGTAAAATAATCCAAACATTTGGACCTAAGCGAGAGGAAGCAGTAGGGGGCTGAAATAAATTTTATTGTGAAGAGAACTTCATAGTTTACACCCTTCACCGATGAGGAGCAACATTTTGAACACGAGGGCCAAATAAAAATAAAGAAAGCGTTTGGTGACCAATTTTTATATAATGTCTAGACGTTTTACTTATGCATAATTTTTGTTAATACCCTGTCTTCAATAGTGCTAAAATTGGGGCGGTAAAACGCATTTGAAAATGATCTTAAAAATTTAAATTAACCGCGAAGAAAATGGAAAGTAATCTGAGCAGATAAGTTCACACTTTTGTCCGTTCTAAAACCAATCGTGAGTCAAAGAAACTGACCGTATGCTCATAATTTTATTTCCGTTTCATTTTTCCATTCTGTTGCACTTTTTGTCGCTGTTCACCATGGTTCAAGAAGAAACTTCAATGAGACGTTTGACCCTGCTGATTGGTCACTAAAATGTCAATATCTGGAGATATTTGAGAAGTTGCAACAGCAGGCTGCGCAGTAATTACGTTTGAGATGGGTCTTCTGTTAATACTGTGGTATGAAAGATATGTTGCACTGACAGTGTTACAACATATCTCTGAATGCGTTTGTGGTGGAAATCGGATAAAACAATAGTGCATCGAATTTAGTATATTTTTGTTTCGTGTTTCTGAAATAAGATCGCGGGCCGTATTGTAAAGGTACAAGGCTTGCTGCGTGCTGCTTCTGGGCCAAATTTCGCTCATCGCTGCTCTACACCAAATTCGGTTAGGGTAACAAAGTTGAGGATGACAAATTCCCGGGTCTTGTACCACGTGCATGAGATAAGGTGAACACAAACGCATATTACTGTGGAAAACCGAGTGGAAGGGATCACTTGGGTAACGCGGACATTCACGGAGGATAATAGTGACATGGAACTGAAAAAACTGAAAGTAATTGGGAGTCGAAATGTAGTCTTGATTGATATGCTTCAGGAGCGGTATTAGTGGAGCCTTTTGTGTGTGTGTGTGTGTGTGTGTATGTCTGTGGGGCGGG
>Ga0136643_10019053_pt1 | contig 10361 bp, 7 predicted proteins | sample TergutLab28metaG_FD_96883 | JGI IMG/M metagenome (GOLD analysis project Ga0136643, IMG submission 96883) | Labiotermes labralis P1 segment gut microbial communities from Petit-Saut dam, French Guiana - Lab288 P1 (version 3) (version 3) | ecosystem: Host-associated > Arthropoda: Insects >... | reverse complement strand
GGGAGGGGGTGCAAAGTGAAGGCCGTGACAGGCCGTTGTTTAAATCTGTTGTTTGGAGTTTTGAGCATTACACTGCACAATGGAAATGCATGATGTCGGGCACCAGTATTAAAGAATGAAACTGACTTGAGCTGAAAGAGATCTGTACAGTATCAGCAGGAGTGTGGGGGGTAAGCAAGCTGACTCACCAGTCGTTTGGCCTGATCCCAAATCTTTGGAACCAATCACAAAATGTCAAAACAATGGCATTAAAACAGGTGATCATAAAAGGCCAAATCCCAAATTTTAAGACTGCTGTACACGGAATGCAATAATGCAAACAAAACATTCAGTCCAAAATTAAACCTTACAGTCAGCAGTTACACTCAACACACACAACTACAATAAATCTTGGACTTTTTTCCTCAGATAAACATTAGGACAATCACACTTGAGTATAGTGCAGAACAGTGCAGAAATGTCAACCTCCCACGATGAGTGTCCGTTACAACCCTCTAACTAAAACTGAATTGTTAGTGGAACTCAATGACATATTTCATGTTAATAAAAGTTTGTTTACTGGCACTGAATTACACGCAAAGTTTGCTCCAACAGAATACTTTTCCACAGTGCCCACTGTTACCTACACCTATACTTGCCCCAACAATTTATATTCTATTAACAATAGTTAACCCCTTTCTCTTTCCTTTTTCTTTTAGCTACATAGTGATTTATCTTCAGAAGCCAGGCTTCAAAGGTGCACAGAACAAGAGACATAATGAGCTGGCTTGTGAGTGCGCTGCCACCAGTGAATGGCTACAGAATGTTCTGGATCATTCCATAATGTTCCACTGGTGGCTCTGCACTCAAAGATCAGCTGTACTTGCTGGCCACACTTAGTTATCACTTCACAGCCGTTGTGGCGTGTCAGTTCATTAGTCTCATTTCTTTACAGCTGTATTAAAATGTATTTTCCCAGTCACCATTCTGTCTAGTGGCGATCACCACTTACCAACCATGCGAATAAATGAACTTGTACAGTGTATCTGTTCAGCAATTTCTCTAAAGTGTTACACAAGGAAAAGAGACTGCAAAAATATATGAAGTGCACTTCTGCAGCCTTGTGCCGCAGTAAGTGCCTATATGAATTATTAAATCAGTCAACACAGACGGTGTCTCTCTTCTGGTGTTAATGAACACAGCAGTTGTTAGTTTATACACTGGGTGATTCAATCTTTGTCCTAAAACACCTATGCTTTAGGACACAATTACAGTAAAAAGGCAAAGCAATCCTTAGACAGGACCTGAGGGTTCTAGGAGGTTGAGGCTCCCAGATTTCATCACAATCGCCATGTGAAGGTGGTCAGGTTGTCAGCCCTATGCACCGGCCACCTTTACCCCCAGGAAATATTCCTGGTACTCATTTCTGTTAGAGGCTGAGTTGAAACCTGGGTCACAGGGCGGCTAGAAGGATTATGTCAATGAAAAATTCCAGTGACACTATCGGGAATTGAACCCGCGACCTTCCGGCTTGTAGCGCAGTGCCTCAACCAACTGTGCCACCACGTGCCATAACATCACAATGATAATGATATCCTGAAATCACTGAGGAAGATGTAAATAACATTCACCCTGTATATCACCATGGAATAAGTAAGTAAGATTATTGTGTGGTATAGTGCATAATTTTATTATACTCTAAAGCCGTCCTGAGCACTCTCAACTTCATGTCATGTCTTACCTTCTGTTGAGGTGGCATCCCACTCCCATGGTGACTGCCACCTCTTTCCCCGCCACCAGAGCCTGTCCCGCCAGTGGACTGCTGTCCTTGTTGTTGTGGGGCCCCGCCCCGACCTCCTCCCGGGCCGCTAACATCAGGCACCACCTTGCGACTATCCTCCTCCTCTTGGCGCTTCTCATAATGTACAAAGTCATCAAATATCGAAGTGGAGTGACGATAACCATGCAGAATACGCAGTACCTGCTTCCCCTTTTCAAACGGCACTTCCTGCGTGTCCCGCGAGTTGGTCACAGGTTTGTTCTCATTGTTTTCCAGCCTGATGTGGCGCAGCTGAACGTTTGGAACATCTTTAACATAAATCCAGCGTACACGGAACTGTCCCTTCCACTTGTCTTGTGACCAGACCGAGCTGGAGGCATGGTAGTCCACTGGAGACACCATCTGTGCCATTCCGCAGAAGTGTCCAGACCCGTTCACAGAGAAGAAGAGGTAGACAGGGCCTCCAGCACCCTTTGTCTCACGTTCTCGGAACGCCTGATCCAGCCTCTTGTTGCCATGCTCGGTCGAGCACCAGATCTCATACTTGATGGAGCGATGTATATCATCTTCAGAGTAAGACTTTATCACAAAGAAGCGTGCCCCTTTGGCCGATAAGTCAAAATCTGGTGGATTGTAATTGTTCTTGACACGCAGTTCATCAAGCACAGGATGGGAGGGCAATGGAGTGGGAACCATCACACTGCCAGGGTGGGGGCCAGGTTGCTGCTGCTGCAGATGATGTGGGGGAGGTGCACCAGTTCCACTCCCTTGGGGATGATGAGGATGATGAGGATGATGGGGTCCTGTAAGAATGGTCACTTGACCAGGGTGATGACTTGGTTGGTGATGTGGAGGGACTCCAGCAGGGGGATACCCACCTGTTCCACCACTTGGAGGACCCCCTGCCCCTCTTGGTCCACCACCTCTGACTGGACCACCCCAAGCTGGCCTTGCTGTAGGAGGAGGCCCAACAGGCTGCTTGGGTCCGCTGATGGAGTTTGCACCTCCGTTCTTCCCTTCCCACGTCCCAATGTCCATATTGTGTTTGCCTGGCACCATGGGTGGTGGGGGCATGCCTGGACCCTTTTTCTTCATACCACTTGATGTCACTTGGGGTTGTGGTTTTGCAGGCTGACTTGCAATGGATGCCCAGGTCATCTTCTTGGGAGGTGCGGGTGCTGGCGCGACGTTGGTCTGCACAGGCACCATCCCCCCACCCACAACAACCCCCGTGTCCATGCCACTTGTCTTGCTGCCCCCCGCCACGTCCTGCTGCTGTTTGGACAGGTCTTTGCCATCCACTACTTTTATCACCCCCTGAGTCACACCACCATCTGACAGTCCCAATCCCTGCATGCCCTGCTCCACTGCCTTAAGCCCATCCACTCCACCACTTGCCGAGCTGCCCACTCCTGCTGCTGTGGCAGCACCATACATCCCATCCCCACCTCGATAGTAGTCATCATAATGGGGTTTCCTTGACATAGCTGCAGAATTGCCCCATGTCGAGTAATCACCATTACCATGGAAATAATTGAAACCTGCTGCTGCCGCAGCAGCAGCAGCTGCTGGCTGTCCAAATGCTGTTCCAAAGCCGCCACCCCCTCCCCCAAACATCCCATCCATGCCATATGAGTCGTGTCCTATTTGGCCTCCATATCCGCCCAGGAATGTCATGGGATCTCCGCCGTTCGACCATGTCCCATCTCCTACACCAAACGCCTGATAAGGGAACGATGTTCCATAGTAGTTTGACATGCTGTAGGGATCCGAAGCCATCGATGTTGAGATGGGGGTGTTGTAACCCTGCCAAAGTAATGGAACTGTCTAAAGCAATGTCATATTGAATTTTCTGTTCATTTTTACATAGACAACTAAAGCAATATAACGTAGACCTTACAAACAATTATAACACAGCACAATATGCAACATCAGATATATGGCAATTACCTTCTAAGAGGGAAAGATCCATTCAAAATAGAAATGCAGTACAGACTGAGGATACAGTAAAGAAAACACACTTTTACTGCAAATAAAGGGTTTCCTGTTTCCTCCCATCTGTCCTTTAAAATATAACCCCAATGTGCACACCAACAACCAACCTCCGTTCCACTTCAAGTAAAATGGCATTATGTAGAATTCACATATATTTTAATATCCCTTCACATTCTGGTGACCAAGTATATTTAGAACAATTTGGCTCAGGCCTAATAATATTGGTAATGAATAAGATTACAGAGCTTCCAGTTATCTTAGACTGACAGGGCGACATGAGAGGCTATGGTGATTGGGTCAGTCCAAACTGTTACATTATGGCCATAAATGTAAACAAACCTCAAATTCGATGACAGGTGTGTGTGGGGTCAGTGTATCCTGATGCTGTTCCTAAAGTATCATTAAATAGACATCCACATCTAATGTGCTAGCTGAGTGTTATGAACACACATTAAGCAAACTGCAGTCAAACACTACTATAGCAGATCACGGTTATTTTGACACATTTAACCAGAATTACTATCGCAATTTGTATAATACTGAAGTACACGTTTTTATAAAGGACAGGTATTAGACATTATTAACCACTGGATGTAAAACACCACAACTGTTATATTGGTATTATTTATTACCTGATGATGCTGGGCCCTCCATGAATCAAAATCTTCATGTTCGCCTACGTGGTCCTTTGGGACATTTGACACTGAAAGCAGTGATGATGATTAACCGTGGCATAAAGAATTATACACTCCAAGGTCACCAATATGAAACTTCCCAACATAAGCTTATCTGTAGGCGCAAAATACTCTTAAAAGTAGATCCCTTCATTGTCACACTAGTTAACAACTCTACAGCTCCTACATAACGCAGAAAATATTATCAATACACGTAATCAAATAGTAATAATACAATGGTGATAATGGAATTCCTTGTGTCCAACAAAGCACACTAAAGTATACAAGTCCGAAATACAGAACCTTTTTGCAGCAAATCGCTTACAAAAATTGTGGCACTGTGTGGGGGTTATTATCACAAAAGAACCGTAATAACATTATTAGTATTATTACTATTCAGATTGTTTTAATACACTCTAGTTCGTTTGACAGCATGTGCTTATTGCAATTTTCTTACCTTGATTCCCTTGTCCTTTCATCCGCTGCATTGTCATGCACAAGGCAACATGAAAAAGAGATTACAGGTAGGATCAGCTACTGGTGTGCCGAAAAACACTTCTACATACTTAAAAAAAAAGCACTTAACACAACTACGCCCAAGACGAATTCTTTCCCTACCTGGTCTGACACGCCTGCAGACATCACCTAATTTATGCACTATTCTTCTTTCTTCGCGCAAAGTCTTTCAAACTGGACTGTCAATAAATTACTTGCGAATACTTGATAGTCCTGTTCGTAGTGTACACACAATCAACTTTTTTAAAATATATAAAACTGAAGCACTAATCACTTCACATAGGAACAATGGCGGCTGAACCCAACTCCGAGAACTTGGGTGCACGCGCAAGCGCAGTTAGTTTGGGTACGTCATGACATCAGGTATGTTCAGAAAAATAATTTACTGTCGTGTATTCAATTCTAAAAAAATGTAACCTTAAGATTTGGAAGTACACTATTATCTAGCATGATCAAATTCTAAATTATTTTCGAAGGTCATAAATTTAAATTGGCACAGTCAGTGCTTCTGGACGTTACTTAACACAGTTTTCAAACGTCGTAGTACTAGTAAATCTCCTGTACAGCCTACAACGGATCTCACCATGCTTTTGACTAATCGAAAACAGCCTGTAAACAGTGCCTTTCAGTTCCGTTTCCTGTAGGAGGTGAGACGGGTTGCGAATGTTGTGTTGTATATTGATTAATAACAATTATAATTTGCTTTGAAAATATATTTTTTTCCTCTCTTATAGTTGGCCTCAGGCACGTCATTTTCCGCTGCAGGTAGCATTAATAGAAGTATCAAAGATGGTCGCCCAAAAGAAGCAGGTTAGGGTTTGACACGTGGGTTTTTATAAATTGTGGTTGTCTCCACATATATTTCTAATAATACGTTCGTATGGTGTTCAGTAAGTAATATTATGTTTGATTTCAGAAAAAGGCAATGGAGAGTATAAACTCCCGGTTAGCCCTGGTAATGAAGTCTGGAAAGTACGTCCTTGGTCTGAAGCAGACTTTGAAGACTTTGAGACAGGGCAAAGCCAAGCTTGTAATCATTGCTAACAACACTCCGCCACTGAGGTGAGAATGAGAAGCAGGCATCCCTGAAAAGCAAGGGAGCAATGTTAAGGTCTTATTGCTGTAAATTACAAAAAGGGAATCCTGTGGATAGTCTCATGTTCAGTGTTTGGTTGAAATAATGTGACTGCCATTAATTGGAGTATTGAATAATATTATCTTAGTAATGCAGTAATTAATGAAATTCACAGACCTTCAGAATGTAAGTAATGAAAGAACGTGTAGTGACTGGATGGACACTTGTATTGCATATACAGGCGGACCCCCATATCCGCGGGTAATACGTTCCAAGATCTACCGAGGTTACGTGAAACCGCGGATAATACCAAACGCTATATATAACACGTGACATAACGTGATGTTCGTGTAACATACATAAATACGATAAAAAGTTTAATTGATAAAGTACGCACAGTAAGACATTACGAACATTAAATAAAGTAATAATAAAGTGCACTGTGCACTACATTGTACATTTACAGTGTCCTTTGTCTCTCTCTCTCTCGTACGTACGAAAGTAAGGGATTCTGATGTTTTAATCTAATCCTCACGAGACGATAGGGCAATGAAAAAATACAGTCCCTGTACTGTATAGTATGCACAGTTTTAAGGGATGACAGAACAATGAAAATCATGCTTTTCCATCAAAGCGCTGCATAAGCAATGAAAAAAGTGTTACACATTTTACAATGAAAGTCACATGTAATAAGAAAATTTCATTTGTTAAAATATTTCATAGCCTATTGTGGGTATTCACTGATTTCTCCGTTCTTCTTGTTGCTTTCTGAACACAAACACCGGCATTACGTGGCAACTAATTGCAACACTGAGAACGCTAGAACCAGAATGGTGGCAAGTTTGCGGGGAAGCGTGGGTACAGGCACAAAGGAAGATGAGTCAAGTACTGGGCACGTTTGGGTTGCTGGATTTCACCATGTTATAGCACGCGTTTTGAAACTTGTGAACCGTTTATTTCTCTAATTTTCCAGATATTTCCAGATGAACCGTTTATTTCTCTAATTTTCCAGATATTTCCAGACCACGGTAAACCGCGGATACTGAACCCGCAGATATGGGGGTCTGCCTATACAGCAATATTAAGTTCCATACCAATAAGGAAAGAGTGTATTTTTGAAAGAAGCATGTGATTAAGTAAATTCAGGCACTTGTTTTGTTCCATGTCATAAAGATATCTGAAGCCCATTATTAGAAGCCAGAACATTCCTTACCGTGTAGTTTATTTCTCCCACATAGAGAAAGAGCAAGGATATCCAGTGTATGTAAGGAGACAGAATTGTGGGAGTGGATCTAAAGTTAGTAATGTTCAACATTTCTGTGATGCTACATAAATTACACAGTTGAGACCCTTGTTGAAATATCCAAGAGGGTAGTCACAATAATCTTTTGTTTTACTGTGTATTGTGAGGTGGTGTCTTACGTATCATATACCATCAAGACTTGCAGTGTATTATGTATTCAGTTTGACAGTTACAGTGTACCACACTCAAGTAAGCAGTGTTCCTTCTGGAAATGGCTGTCCTGGTTGGCTTTTCATGGTTTTTCTGAGTTGCTGGAAGCAACTGTTGGCATAATGCCTCAGACTGTCACATTTCCACACCCTGTCCTGTTTATTATTCACTCATTCAATGCCATAGAGTTTGATGCTGATGTTAAGTGTCTGTAACTAATGCTGTTATCAGTTTAAGCGTCACTTACTGTATTCAATTTGCCCCAAATTTTTAAGAACTTTATGGTGTGTAATAAGTTTTGCCTACTCAGCATTATATGTTTTCCTAGCCTTGGACTAGATTGCAGGAAGACTAAACAGTAGACATTACAACAATGAAGAATTTTTTATACATCTAATTTGTAGTTATTGAACTACAAATTGTTTAATGTTAATAAAAATCCAACCAGATGCAACAATATGCAGATATTTATTTACTGCAAAGTCACTCTACATGTTTCGGGTGTCACAGCACCCATCAGCAGGAGTACTAAAAACTGTAACCGCAGCCTCCGGTACAGCTACTTCGCTCCAACGTGGCCTGCAGGCATGCTGTTGCATCTCGTTGGATTCTTATTAACATTGAATTACGATGCACAGAAACATGAGTTTAAAATTCACAAATTGTTTGTTAAATGACTTCTGAGGTAAGGATTTAAGTGCCCCTTTTGATGGTTAAACAGTTTGTAAGGTACATAATTCAGTCACATAAATAATGTTTTAACTACTGTTATTGCTTTCAGTAAAAAAGTCTGAGGAATGGTAAAGGGATTAATGATCGATAAGATTACACACAGAATCACCTTAAAGTAATCATAGTTGAATGGTTTCACATGTGATAAAAATTTCTTTTGTGTTATGCATGTGGCAGTTACAGCTTAAAAAGAAGTATCACTTTTTTTTCCAGAAAGTCAACTGGATTTTGGGGGAAATTTTTCATGTATGCTTGATATTACAAATGATTCTCCTTTCCCAGGAAATCGGAGATAGAGTACTATGCGATGCTGGCAAAGACTGGGGTCCACCATTACTCTGGTAACAACATTGAACTTGGAACAGCATGTGGAAAATATTTCCGAGTGTGTACACTTTCAATCACAGATCCTGGAGATTCGGACATTATTCGATCAATGCCAACTGGTGACGGACAGTAACTGTAATCGTTTCATGTGAAATAAAACGTGTATCTCTTGTTTATTCTGTGTCTTGCACTGTGTTTATCTATCAATATTGATTTATTAACCAGAAAAAATACAACTGTTGGGAACATTGCATGTTCATTTATTTACATTTCTATGACACGTGTCAGCGAGTGTATTTGGCCATCATAACGGCAGAAACACAAGTACATGACTGGAAGAGGCCTCTGCCTTACATTTAGCATGAAAAAATACATAAATTAGCTAATATTCCCAGTAGTTAAAATTTTGTTAAAATCCAGAAGTATGTAGATTTTTGCATATGAAATGTATTCCTGTGTGTTGTTACAGTAAAGTATGGCAAGTATTAATCACAAAACTGGCAATATTTGATGCAATCTTGGTTGTAGTATGGTGCTGTAAGAAACAATCAGCTTGTAAATCCATAATAAAAGAATATGATCCATGAATACATAACATTAATGAGGCAACTGTAGGTGCGATGTTTACTTCGAATTACCTGAAACCTGTAGCTGAAGTCTACAGTTGCTACATTATAGTTGTGGATGGTGGATTGTATTGTTGAACGGTGTGTTAGAAACACAATAGGGATGCCACATCTTAAAATTCAAAATAAATTGTAAATCCACTGCAACTGTTTCATATTGTTAATAACAAATGATAATCACAATATACTACCATTTAGAGTGGCATAAATTTTCTTTTGTTTTATGTTGAGTCTTGACCTATGGCTATCCAAGCTTTTCAAACATCTTGTATCACTATTGAAGGTTTGTGGACCGTGCAGGGAATGTGTTGTGTGTAGTTGTGTTTATCCTTCCTTTATTGGGAGTATCATGCTAACTGTGAAGGGGAGGCCTGTGTCATACAATACTTGTATAATTGTGTACTTGTGTTGCTACCTGACGTTGACTGAATGGAATGGCAGTTTGTTGTAGAGAAGCAAATGAATGAATATGCAGTGTTTGCTTGTTTTATCTATCTATTGAATAGTCTTAGTGAATATGGCGTATATCAGAGGGCATTTGTGTATGCATTTGTCCCCATAGCCAAGACTGAAGCCATGTGCATTTCAGGATGTTGGCGCCGGAATAATTTTTTTTAAATTTTAGCACACCCTGTATATAAAATGTGAATAATACAGGACCCAAATACGTTAGAATTATGATACAAACTGAATTTTGAAGAGAAAAAAAGGAGAGTATACACCATGTTTAAAATATTCGGTACCTGTATTTGTTGAATGAATATATACAATGCAGCTTTGGAGGTTAGTGGTGCGGTACGTCAACTATAGTTGACGTTAGGCATCTGAAGGTTAATATAGCACAGAAACACCCCTTGTTGGCTGTCAGTGACTACTGGTAACTACCCTCTTGTGCACACAGTGATAACCTTCAGGTTTCATAAAATACCAGCAATTTTTTGACAAGCTTAGGGAATGTGAGCTTATCAAGGACTCTGCTGCATCCAGTTGGTCGATCTGTTCACATGTATGCAGAATAATACCAAAGTTATCAAATGTGAATCTCATGTTTATTGGACCATGCATCATCTTGATAGTTGATTAAAGATAGACCAACTTGATGTCACTTGCTTTATTATTTCATTATTTAATGCTCAATATGTTTCAAATGTTAGTACATCCATCCTCAGGAGCTTGCGACTTATTTGTTGAGTTATTTCATGGG
>Ga0136643_10019050_pt1 | contig 10362 bp, 14 predicted proteins | sample TergutLab28metaG_FD_96883 | JGI IMG/M metagenome (GOLD analysis project Ga0136643, IMG submission 96883) | Labiotermes labralis P1 segment gut microbial communities from Petit-Saut dam, French Guiana - Lab288 P1 (version 3) (version 3) | ecosystem: Host-associated > Arthropoda: Insects >... | reverse complement strand
TTTCTTTTCATCCTTCTTATGCTCTCTCTGTGTGCCTGCAACAGCAGTGATGGTTTTCCCTCTGCCTGTGTCATATACTAAAAAATGAGAATCATTGTCGGAAATCATCTGTGCTCCATGTTCTTGATAATCTCTAAGTACTATATCTTTTAATTCGTGCATTTACATCTCCTTTCCTGCCCCTACATATAGAAGGGGAATCAACCTTGTATATAGAAAAAATTGCCCCGCACTAAAATAATAGTGCAAGGCTAATTAGATTTATCCTAGTGGTTTGGAGTCAAGTCTCTTAGTAATTAAATAGACAATTACCGCAAATATACCTACAGCCATAGCAATCACGGCAAGGGTTAATGGATCGCTTGTTTGTGGTAATTCTTTAGATTCTTCGAAGCTTACTTCAATCATAGGTTCAGCAGTCACCTCTATTGGAGGAAGTTCATCCTCATCATAGTCGTAAATGGGATTAAAAATGGGAACTACAGTCTCAGGATTTGCTGGTGTCAATCCAGCTAAATCTGAGTTGGTAACTTCAAGAGGAATTCCCTGCTCCAAAACCATCTCATTAAGTTCTTCTTCTAAAGATAGAAGGAAACCTTGATTCTGGTCTTGGTCATCACCAAAATCAAAGGCAAAATCATCATCATCATTGACAAAATCATCACCAAAATCAAAGGTAAAATTATCATTGTCTTCTTCATCGAATAAATCGGACCAGTTAAAATTTTGGTCAATTGGTGTCTCTGTAACCACAGGTGCTTCTACGATAGACCCTGGTAAGGACGGAAGAGAATCGTCACTTCCACATGCTGTTAGAACCACAACTAATCCTAACATTGCACCTAAAAGTAAAAACTTTTTCATAGTAATATCTCCCTCGTGGTTTATTCTACGCGTATGGCACGTAGTCAGTTAAATTGAATTGTGGTAACAATAGGTTAATTATAGTTAGAATCGCACTCGTTCGTATTTCAACAGATTCCAACTCTTTCCACATGAATAAAGCATCCATATCCACTTTCAGAATGTTAATGGGGTTAATCTGACTAGATAATTCCCTCACAAAACTTTCAACCTTACTGGTATCCACTCTCTGATTGTGATCATAGGAAAGCTCCATTCTTTCGGACTCCTCCACTTTTTTATATACTTCTCTTATATCTAACATTAGTATTGTTCTCCTTTCCTTGTCTCTTCTAATCTTAAATTTAATAATCTACTGAGACTATCTTTTGCCTCTCCTTAAACCCCTTATGGATACACCTAACAACGTAATCTGCCAAGGGATTTGTCAAACTTTTCGTAAGTCCCCCCGTCTCCTGCTCGTCAAATAACAACAACAAATGAAGCAGTATTCTGAATTCTTTTGACCAGACCTTAATAGACGTGGCTACGAGCACTTTCATCTGCTCCTTCACCCTACCTCTATGGTGAGCTAAATCTTCTTCAAGTACAGTGGCTAAGTAGTCAGAAATGATTTTCTTCTCGCTCTCTGGATTTTCCTCTCTTGAATGAAAGACAGGAATCAATTCTGAAGTTCCTAGCTCTAGAATTGCTCCTGCCAATGTATTTACCTCAGCCCTTGCTATATGTGAAAGTTGGTTAATATCTATAGCTTTCTCAACTGAACTCCAATCGACAATATTAACGTCAAATGTCGTGCCAAGATAGGTGATTATACGTTGCATAGGATCAACTGTTTTCATCTTCTACTCTCCTAACATACTCCTCACAGCTGAGGGGTCTAATAAAGCAAAGTTAACACCATCAGTCAAGGAAGCCTCTACCGCACCCAACTGGTCATCTGTTAAAACATACTCCGCCAAAAAAGGCTTATGTTTTTCAAATAACCGCGTAATAAGAACAACCTCAATTTCCACATCGGCTTTCCTTGATGTTAACTTATCCAATAGTTCTACAGAGTGGTTAGTTGAGATGACCCCCTCCGAAAGAAGTTCATTTATAACTTGTGCGTAACCTGCGTTACCGTAATAAATTATTGCAACTTGAAGAGCAAAAGCTTCGGCGACTTCCACCAACTCCTTCCACTCCTCGTCGGAAAGTTCCATATATTCAGATACTAATCTTTCTGACAACTTAAAGAAGGCAGAAGCTGTATCGCGGGCGCGTAAAGAAGCTTCTGTTGTAGCATCATCAGATGATATTCTTTCGAGGTCAATATCGTCCAGAAAAGCAAACTTCTCTAACGCAGGAACAAGTTCCTCTAATAAATCCATAATATCCAAAAAGCCATCTTTATCGTCTAGCGCTACAAATAATTTTTGAATAAGACTTAAATCCATAAGTTTTAAAACCATAGTATAATCTCCTTATATTTCATTTAGTTTTTGTAGATGCCTTGACGCCAAGGTATCTATCATTGCATCGGAACTACCTGTTCTAAAAATTTCTTCAACCCTGTCATTAAAGGTGAATATAGCCGTTTGTTCCTTTGTAGAATCAAAATAGTCAAACACTTCTTCATCCGTATACTTTTCCTCACTGGCAACAGGCAACGAACGTTCCTCATATGTAACATCTAACCTCTTCAGAATGATATAAACTACAAAGGCAATCACAATAGGTACGGCTAAAATAGAAGCCCATATACGAAGGACAAGCAAATCAAGAATAAGGAATAACACAGCCAAAATCATACCAGATGAAAACTCTTTTAGAATTTCCGAAGGTGAAGAGATTAACAGAAGGTATATTCTCTCAGTATACCTGTCCATCCTGACCTCCTAAAATACAGCCATAAGCACAATAGCGATTGTAATAGCGATTGTAATGGAACCTATGCCATATAAGAGAAAGAGGTCTTTTTCATTCTTCTTCCTAAATAGCATAAGAGCCACAAACAACATAGCAAGAGGAATACCAATGAGAAATCTCATAACTAATCCTCCTCCCAGAACCACCTACCGGAGAGTGGCATAAATAATATTTCGTACTCTTGAAGATGTGTAACATAATACCCATTGTGCTTAAATTCAATTACAAATGTTCGATTGGTAGGAATATTATAATTCAAAAAGTAGAACACAATCCTACCGACATCCTGCCTAATTATAACGGGACTTGCTTCCCTATTCATAAATCTTAAATAAGCGTTGAGTTGACGTAAATCGTTAGTTAAAGAGTAACGCCAATAAAGTTCCTCCGACAAAATATTCTCTAACCGCATATCTTGATCAATCAAATTCATTGGATCAAATGAGTATAAGGCATGTAATAATTCATACCCTATTTCGAAATCTCGTTCTACATTTCGTTCAACCAAAGCTGATGTAGAACATCCAGTTAGTATAAAAATAAAACTGGATATAATAAATAAACGAGATATTATTTTCAATTCCTCTAATTCCTCCTCACCACACCATCTAAAATAAGTGGATTACTTAACTTACAATTGTTGGTCTGATTCTCCGCCAATGTGATAGGTCGATCATCCCACAAGCTTAGGGTGCGGTGGTCATCTCCAGCGAACATAATAGTGGGCTTGCCATAAATAGCACGTTTTCTTGACAACTGGAAGAATAATTTATAACTAAGCTTCTTTGTCTGAAAATCAGTACCATATACTAATGTCAAATCAGCTGTTATCAATTGAAAAAGTTTATCAGCATACTCTCTTTTGGCAGATTCAGAAAAGAATTTAAAAGAAAGTATATCTGTCTTTCTAACCGTTCTCCCTTTCTTCTCCCAAGAATCAATTAGATTAAAGAGAGCTATTCTTTTACCACAATCCTCTGGTAATAGAATCATATAACTAGCCTCTAAATGTTCCTTAGAAAGTATCTTAGTAACGTACTCTGCAACCTTTTTCGTCTGAGGAGAAATACCTTCTGGCAATTTGTTATCATCCCATTTCTCTGTCCTATACCAAGGAGGTATTTCTTCTTTCTTCCAACTCTCAGGCAACTCAATTTCTATAGGCGGATCATTTTCAAATAAAGGAGTTCCACAGCCCGGACAACCACCAACTTTTCCTTTTCCACTACAATGATTACACATGGTTACCTCCGATGAAAGTTATTATTTCTTGATTAATTGGTTTCCCTTTGAACTCTCTCAATCGAGATTCCCAGCTGCTTTTGTGGAGAACACTCGACAGAAGATCGAGTGGTACCTCTATCTCACAACTATCTGGCACAACAACCAACTGTACAAATTTATAATCTTTTGTTTTTTGACCATTTCTCTTTAACCACATAGTTAAACAGGTAGTGTGGTGCAAATTTTGTTTAATAGGATTTTTAAACCAAGTAAATCTATCACCCGTTAGACCATACCACTGAAAATCTTCTAAGGAACCAGTAATGCTTGTTGTATAACTCTTCTCTTCGATAACAAAACATCTATTAGCTATGAAAACTACTTTATCAATAGTTGTAGTCTTCGAATCTGTACGATAATCAGGGATACGCAAGCCAGTAAAAATTTTTGCATCGGGATTATCTTGAACTAATTTAAAATAATTATCTAACTCATATTTGCCACCTTTAAGCAGACTATTTTTCAGATACCCCTTACCTCTTTTCTTCATAAGGGGTCACCTCAATATCCAACTGAACACCTGTAGTATTGATGATAAATACCCCATAGTCCTTTCCTAATATGGCTTTCGCTATTTCGCAAGTGGAAGGTATAATATAAACATCCGCTTGAGTTGTACGAATATCCTCAGGAATATCAGGGATTAAAGAAATTCGAGTTTTTGTTTTCGGAATGCTCTCTGGCTCCCTATACTCTAAATAAAAAGTCTTAAAAGGCTCTATCGTGCCTGGCAGATAGGTAGTCGCCAAGTACTCTTCTCTAATAGATGAATATGTGATTAGCTTATTCTCCAATCGGGTAAGTTCTCTTTTGGCTACATCGCGAGAAGCATTTTCAGATACATCCTTCATCATATCTGCATCTTCTAACTGGTTTTTCAGAGCATCAATCTGTCCTTTCACTTGAGCAATCACAACGTCCAAATCCTGTATATTTTTATTTACCATATAGTTACCTCCCTTTTCCCTATTTTTCCCTTATAGGGAATAAATTCTTAGAAATTGAACACATCGATGCCCACCGCAGATGAGATGGGCATAGTCTATTCAATTTCAATTTTATAATAATAACGAAATACCCTTTACACATAACAACTTTTGATGCCTAAATACCTAAAACATTTCTTTCTTGTGGTGTAAGAGCGGAGCCAATTCTCCATACTCGAATAGTCGAAGGAGTGGTATCATTTCTACCCCAATTTCGTACATCATTTGCGGTTGTCCAAGCACTCCAACGATGTATCCCAGACTTATTTCCTGTGCCAGCGGAACCTATAAAGAAAAATCTCCCTGGGGCTGCAGTCCAATCTCGTCGTTCTCCGCGGACTTGGAATAATGACTCATGTGCACTGATGATAACGGATTCATTCGTTCTGTTAAAACCAAAGAACAATTCACCATGCCCACGTGCAACCATAATATCTGCTGGTCGAAGAAAAGGTTCCCATTGAGAAGAGTGTAAGGCAGGTCCTAATTGACCATAAGGAAGTATATTACCTTGTGCATCTAAAGCGAACCACCTGGCATCCCATTCAGACCCATCTTCCAAAGTATGCATACGACCCGCTGTGCTCACAGAACCATTCCACATTTGTGAAGAAGAACCCGAATGAACAACCTCTGTAGTACCTATACCAAGGTTAAGTTGGGTAGCAACATGTATGAAAACCATACAATCAACGCCAATAGACTCCCTCCACTGAGGCTGAAATCCATGATTCCAATGTGACCAATTTCTTAAGAATCCAGAACCACCGTGCAAATCTACATAAGAAGCGGCTCCTCCTGTCCCATACCATCTCTCTGGTGAGAGGCGTTGTCCCCCTGCATTCTGAGAATAATGCCCTCCTGAAATAGCATGGGCTGCAATAAGAATTTCTAATGCCCCAGGAGTGATTGTATTTAAATCGTAACCAAGGCGTGCTAAGAGTTCAGGAACTATGATTCGAGAATTCCCAGCGACTTGACTGAATCCACCTTCCCCTATACAACCAAAAAATTGTTGTGGGTTAGTTGGGTCAATAATTGATTGATTAACTAGAGCTTCAGACATACCTGCCTCTAAAGCAAACCTAATGAATTCGCCGTCCGATAGAACAGGACCCCACATATTCCGAAACCCTATTGCATCAGCAGACATAACCCAAGGAAAAGAATTCGGCGCATTAACATAAAACCCTGGAGTTGACATAGTGTTTGATATATAGAAAATAAAATTCCAAGTAATTCCAGATTGCTGAGAGCCGTGAAAGTGAGAACCACCTTCTGTTCCTAAAACAGAATCAGTTATAGAGATAGGAATATTATGATTCCTTTGAAGAACTTCCCCTGCCGTACTAACTCTTTCATTGATAATCCAATTAATCATTTGTTCGGCAGAAGAAAATGATTGCTCACGGAAAAGGGTTTGTACTATATTTGCGGGAGGAGGATTATCGAAGTTGGCTCTTATCCATGTGCCCATATTCTGTATAAAAAGGTTGGTGTTTCTGTTACTAGATTGCCCCCAGGCGTACCTTTCAATGTACCAGCCATTAGACAAAGCAATAAGTAACCCTATATTTTGGGAATTCATTTCAGATGAACCTGTAAACATACTATCTGACCAACCGTGTCTACGAATGGTTTGGTGGAATAGATTTATAAAAGCAATCTCTCTTTCACGTTCTGTGGACAATACATTTCTGTTTGTTAAATTTCGGAAACTTCGATGTGCTGGGGGTGCATTGCCCCAATAAGGCATTCCAGAAGAAAAGATTGTTATTCCTCCTGCCCCCCTGTTGTGACGAGCCGAAGCCGCAGAAGCTAACATGCCGCTGTCATGGGCATAAGAACCCAACCACTGACTTACCTCAAATGTATTGTAATGCAACAAGTTCATTGTGTGTGTAATATTAAAGACGTCGAAACCTAAAGCACCTACAGGGCGCAAGTGGTCACGTTGCCCTTGGACACCACCTTGTTCAATCTGGAACTCACCATCAGGCAGCCCATCTCTACCATTGTCAGTCCATACACCGTGTGGACCAGGTTGAGTTCTTTGTTGCCAATCAGGGAAGAGATGTGTTACTAAGGTTCTATTCTGACTCTCTAACGATATGAGAGTACCTCTTTCTACGGGGTTAGGTTGACCAAGGTGACTAGCTTGTAGAAATGTGGCATTTGTAGTTTCCCTTCGATGTGCTCCAAAAATAGAGGACGGTGCCGCACGGTTCATCTGTCGTAAAGGTTCATCATACATTTGCCTGGAGTCAAAATCACCTCTGTAACTGCGTAAATATAATTCAATTAGTTGTCGTCTCCTGATACTCTCGGGGTCGTTAGGCATAGGAGAAGTCAATAAGTGATTTAACATCATGATATAGTTAAAACCTGCCCCTTGGGCCATCTGTTTCATCTGAAGATTCATTCCAGATGCGTGTGCTCCAGGAGCTAGCCTTCCTTCTCCATCAACGCCTCGCTGACCTCTCCCTATTGGACCAGAGTACCCTCCACGACCACCTCCCATCATATCAAGAAGAGTATTATTGCTAGAAATTAATCCAACTAGGATAACTGCAGACACAATGACTACCGCAATAAGAGTGATAACTATTGACGATCTCACACGACGCCTCCTTTCAGTATATTGGATAAATTTATCATATTTAGAATATTTTTGAAAAAACATGTTGCATTGGGTTGGTAAATATATCTCGTCTTAAACAAATGGGCTACTGATTTAGGAACATCACGTCTATTGTAAATTACGCCTTTGTTTCTAAATAAAAAACACCTAGAAACAATTCTAAGTGTTTTAATTTTCAACTTTTCTCTTAGCGAACTCAAATAATTTCGTTAGGACAACTGATACTATAAGAGTCGCTAATCCAATAAGTACAGTACTTGATGTTTGTATAAAAGCTCTTGCCCATTCTTGAATCCAACCTATCCACGACCTAACTAGTCTTGCACCTTGTTGAGTATAAAACTCCATCTCACTTATAGGCAATATCACAAAAAACAAAAGCAACAAAAATATTACTCCAAAACGAAATATCCATTTCAAACTCCCGTAAAGGAGTAAGTAAAAATTATGCTTTTCATCCTCTATTTCGTCAATGTGTTTAAGCTTTTTCTCACTTTTAGTCTCTGGGTCTTTTCCCATTTTTTTGATGATGTTGGCTTTTGTACCTTCAAAATCAAACTGCATTTGTGCCCTCTCTTACTATAAATTTTTCAAAATCAGATATTATATCAAAATTATCTAGAGAAGTATGTTTTTCATTTTGTATATTATATTTTTTATCCCAAGCCATTCCTTTTTCATGCGTCCAATTTACAAGTTCACTAGCAGACCAGTTACCAAAATGTTCTAAAATGGGCACAATTATATAGTCAAACTCAGCAAAATCCTCTAAATTAATTCTATGAACTAAATTTTCTAAAGTATCCTTATTAGATTTTTGTATGCGATGAATATTAGGAAAAAACGGACCGTAATACCAAGCCTGCGGTCGAACATCTAAAAGCTGTTCATTTGTAGCTGCTAGATAAAGTCCATAGCAGAGATATAGCAATTTTTGTAATTTAGTTACATTAATAGATATACCTTTTTCAATAGCCTTATGCGTAAGATATATAGCAAAATCCACACTGCTGACTCTTCCAAGCACATTAGGTTCAGTTTCCATAGGCTTCTCCTTTCTAAAAAGCTTGTAAAATAACCTAGTTATATATAACATTATATCACGTCCTTTTCAGAATTTCAAGCGAATTATAAAAATATTTTTAATTTATAGTATGCCCAATATTTATGGGAGAATACGTCTTATATAATCAATCGCAAAAAGTAATATAGAAACGAGAGAGACAATCACACAAATCTTCATCGTCTCCCATTTACGGAATCGGTGCTCATCCTATGAGCTTCTCTTGCTGCATCATTCATCTGTCTAGCCCAATCATTATGACCACTTCCACTAGGGGAATCGCTATAGTACAAGCACATATGTCCACCAAGAGGCCACCCAGCTGCTGGGCGTGCGTTGCTTTGATTACTTAAAGGCCACCCCGGATTTCCACCCATAATACTGCCGTGTGGGAAAAGGTGAAAACCAACCGCTATTCGACGACCATGCAACTCAATCACGCCAGGACGAGGAGTCCAAGACCAAGAAGATGTATTGGCCCAACTTGGGTCATTAGTTGGTGTATTTGATCGCAAAATTCTTTTTACAACGGCCGTATCACTTGATGCCATCGGATTCCAGTCAGTATGATATGTCGGAGAAGCTGCCCAGGAAATATTGAATCTTTCTCCTGTGCGAAGATCTGTTAGCGGAACGCTTATCCGTTTTGATTCAATAGACGCAACTTCTCTTGTCGAAAGCAACTCTACACGAACTTGTGCACCAGACGACCTCTCACTTCGATCCCTGAATACACTACTTTTTTCCAAAATAGTTGAAGGAGGTGTACTAACCTCAGGAGTCCTTGCTGCTTCCTGACTTTTCTCCAAATCTAGAAATTTGAATACGCCTTTTGCTAAAGCCGTCGCCATTTCTTGACGTTTGGACTTTAACATTTCTATATCGGGGTTATTCCGTGGGCTATCTATAAACCCAAGTTCTATAAGTAGGGCTGGCATTTTACTAAAGCGTAAAACGCCTAAAGACCCATGCCTTGTTGTAGAATCTAGTTTAACCCCTCTATTTCGCAGACCCATTTCCTGGGCATAAGTATCATTAATAACTTGGGCAAATGATCTGTCTTGAGGTTTTCCAGCATGTATAAAGGTTTCGGAACCTGTTCCGCCTCCAGCATTTGCGTGTATTGATATAAAATAATCGGCACTCCAATCATTAGCTTTTCTCCAACGCTCATCAATTGTTAAAAATGAATCTTGGGGGCGCGATAATCGTATGTCAAATCCGCTAGAACCTAAAAGATCTCCAAGTTTTCTGGAGACATCCATTACAATATCAGCTTCTCGCATGCCATTGCCTACCGCTCCTGGATCTCGTCCGCCATGTCCTGGATCTATAAATATTTTTGGTTTTGGCATCCTTCCTGAAGCATTCGGAGGAGGTGTGCTAACTGCGGGCTGTCTCCCTGCTTGTTTTGCTGCTTGCTTTGCTGCTTGACCTACTACTTGACTTGTTACTAACCCTGCTGCTTGACCCACTTGACCTGCTTGTTTTACTTTTTTTCCTGCTATGATACCCTGTTTCCTTAAAAAGCTTTCTATATTCTTCTTCATATTTATGTGACCTCCTTAGTCTTTTAATCTTGCATAACACTTCTCGTCTTAAACAAATCGGCT
>Ga0136643_10019047_pt1 | contig 10363 bp, 7 predicted proteins | sample TergutLab28metaG_FD_96883 | JGI IMG/M metagenome (GOLD analysis project Ga0136643, IMG submission 96883) | Labiotermes labralis P1 segment gut microbial communities from Petit-Saut dam, French Guiana - Lab288 P1 (version 3) (version 3) | ecosystem: Host-associated > Arthropoda: Insects >... | reverse complement strand
GGTGGCGGACGCTTGTGAGTGCGGTAATGAACCTTCGGGTTCCATGAAATGCGAGGAATTTCTTGACTAGCTGCAAACCAGTTAGCTTCTCAAGAAGGACTCTGCACCATGGAGTAAGTAAGTCTTTTAATTGATGTATTTGTTTATTTAATTTTAAGCAGATTTGGCTTTACTGCAGTCACTTACTTTACAATGCATGCGGTTCCGATCGCTGCTTGTCGGTTTTTCAATTCATGAGAAAGAATCCAATATCTCACCAGCTGCAGTAGCAGCAGACGAAATTTCTGTCACTAAATAGCTCTAATTATTGTCGATAGCCTTCTTACAAAAATGAATTTCACGAGAAGGGGCCTCTTTTCAGTACCCTGACATGGGGAACAAATTCATTTTTATGTTATAACATGTGCGAGTAAAATGTGTGACGTTGGAAGAAAACCAGGACTAACGAGTTATATGAATTAACTGTTTACAGATTTGTGGTTAGTATTTGTACCGGCAGGTTAAACTCTGAAAACGCTGCATTTTTCAACGCTATGCTTTTGTGCATCGCACTTGATTCTCACAAAAAACAGCCGGTGTAATTATGTATCCCGCGTGGCTTTCACATTAAACAACCATTACTTCCCTATATGGCATTCACCGACTGTTCTTGTTAATGGAAAAGTAATGTATTATGTGTGTGGTATGAACTAAATATTTGAATACAATATAGATTAATTATAGTCTTCAGAGAGGTTGTATCCACTTCTAAGGCTGCTTTAATGTGATCGTTTTCATTGACGTCATGGGATTGATGCTGATGCTGATGATGCAAGTATTGTACTCCATAACGTGGCACACGGAATTTACCAAGGCGTTTGCTATTCAAAATGTCGTACTTTTTGTGGTACCTTCTTCAATGTGGTTTCACTTACGTCCGTAGGGTAATTACGGCCTATCTAAGACGATTTTCGTGAAAATCACAAAGATAAACAGCATTATGTGTAGATCTCTTGCGCTAAATTTCATCCAAATCAAAATTACAGTATCGAATACAGTACCACAATTCATTGGCCCCCTTTAGCAAAGTATGGCTTTCACTGCGCCGTTTTTCAAGCAGTTCAAGTCAAGCAGTAAAAGAGTTTTCAAGCAGACTGATAACTACTACGTCTAATGTTTATTATTTTTCCTAATTTTATCCTAAACCGCGTATAAATTTGTTGGTGTCGTATCCAAATGCATTGTCGACCATTTTCGAATTACTTGTTGCGTGGGATTTCACTGACTGAAATAATGGTTTGTTAGATTTTGTTTCGTGTGCATCCTTACTTCTATAATAATATAAACAGTCAACTAGATGCAACAATAATAATTTTATTAACAATTTCGATCAGCTCAACATGTTTCGGGCGATAATTTCGCCCATCCTCAGGCGCACTATACTGTGTTTACAGCTTGTGGTATAATGCACCGGTGATGCTGCCTGCTAGTGACCAGGTCACCAGCAGGTAGCATCGTCGGTGCATTATACATCGTGTCCCACTCGCTACCGAACCCGGCATTTCTTTAATAATTCTAACACCAATGAAGATATTGCAACGAAATTTGAAAAGGAGTACGTTCGTTGTGTGAGAAATGAAGAGGAATGTGCCTGTAGTGTGTGTCTGTAGTCGTTACAATATCCTCATTAGTGGTAAAATTGTTAAAGAAATGCCGCGATCGGTAGCGAATGGGACACACAAACTGTAAGCACAGTCTAGTGCTCCTGAGGATGGGCGAAATTATCGCCCGAAACATGTTGAGTTGATTTAAATTATTAATAAAATTATTATTGTTGCATCTAGTTGGCTGTTTATATTATTGTGTCAATGATGCACGGTCACACAAACATCAAATCCTTACTTCTAATTTGGGGGGGGGGGGATGATCGTAGGTCTGTCAGATATGTATTGAGGTCTCGTTTATAGAGTGCATGCAAGTATCGCCCAACCGAGAGCAGGTCTATCTGTATATGAATGCAGTTTTAAAAGTAGGCCATGTTTCATCTCGGCTTGCATGTCTCTTGTTTTGCTGCAACAACCATGCAAGTTGTGGGAGCACGCATCAATTTCATGACTCATTGCCCTCTTACGGATGTGTCGTCTATTGGTTGAGCTATTCCAAGGAAGTGAAGTAAACTGTAGTCGGTGTAAATAACCGCCATGTTATCACCACTGTCTGAAAAGCATGTAAACTATCTGGATTGATGGGTTTTGCGATTTATTCGGCATGGTTGCCCTATTTACTGAATTTCTAATGTAGGATAGGTTTCACCCTTTTTATAGGCCACGCAGGCCCTTAGGGTGAGTAGAGGCGTAGCTGTAATCTTTTCTAGGACCTTCGGTACTAGGTGGGTGTGGGGGGTCAGCAGCACGCCCCGGCCGCCTCTACCTCCGGGAAAGAACCGATACCCATTGTACCACAGGAGGCTGGGTGGGCCCCAGGGCCGGTGTGGATGGGCGGAAAATCTCGTACCCACCGGAATTCGATCGCGGACCGTCCAGCCCGTAGTCAGTCGCTATACCGACTGAGCTACCCGGCCCACGAATTTCTAATGCAAGCATCATAAATATCACTTGACATCCCAGTGTCCCCTAAGTATAAATTTGGGTTATTAGAGTGCTTTTCGCCAATCGTGAATTTCGTTGTTTTCACAGTGCTGTTTCAGTATGTGAGCCACTTCTCCTAAAGACTGCAGTCGGCGATGTGCTGAGAGATACAGTAGCCGGCTGTGTGAACGCTACTGCCAAGTAGTCTCACAATCGTGATTTTGCCGTCTGCAGGAGAAGTTAACTGGGCTAGCTGATTACTTTTGCTTTAAAAACAAATTTTATATCCCGGAGAAGTAACGTAACAAAACTTTGTTTATTTCAAATACGTATTTTAACTTCGCGACCCACAGGTTTAAACCACGGCTACAGAGTGATGTTAAGTTTAAATATTGTTTTTGCTTCTTGCAAAATTTATTCCGGGACATTTACATTTTAAAATACGTTTGTATACTGTGCAGCATTATTAGTGCACGGTCTGTAGTGTTTCAAATGGGCTTCTTTTTCTTCAACTGTTATGTCATAAGGATTACATAGAAACTGATAACGTACATACATACATAAATACATTGCCAAGATTCGGAGGGTGTGTGGAGATTTAACTCTGCGCCCCCCTTTTCTCCATTTTGCTTTGTTTTATGTTTAGTCACTATGAAAAACAACAGCGGCGGTAGTGGACTGCAGAAGGCATTTCCATAGATCTGTCTTGTTTCAGGACTCATGCATGAAACTCGTTTCTTCATGACCATCTAGCGGAGGAGACGCGTTTAGTTTTATTTCCTAAATGTCGGTACATATCTACCAGTGTTTAAGGCGTCATGTCCCAGAATACATCGTTATATATTCTTCTTACATAATAATTATTAGGATTGTCTCCTTTCACATTAATTGTTGTTAATTTTGTATATTCTGGCACTTCTCTGACCACACTGAATTCAGTGGAAACGTAATTTTACGTCCAATGGTTGAAACAGATTTGGCCACAGTCAGAGTCCTCCTTACACATGTGGAACACCTAAATATTCACAGTAGCTCCGACAACAGGGTAACAATAGGATGGGTGGCCAAATGGGATAAGATGAGTAAAACATTCATCAGTGTGGAAAAGGAGAGAGAAGCATTCGTATTGTGCATTTGCACGTGGTGAAAATTGTGGCTTTTCTTCGCATCTGTCTTTAACCTTTAGGCACCACGTATCCTATATATAGGACAGACGTACCGCTTACCCCCACAGTACGCTTTTTATATATTTAGTCAACAAATGTATTTAATTATTTTTTTAGACTTTCTCTGACCATCTTCGTTTATTCCTCCACAAAATGTCGTGTATTTTCTAATGTTACACTTCTTGGTTCGTAAAATATTCACATTTTACATAAATGGTGTGCTAAACTGTAAATGTCCAGCTCCAGGGCCAAAAGGTTAAAGGAGGCACAAACTACTAGGACGGTTTGTAAATAAAACCGCCGAATAATAGGCGGTTTTGTTTAAATGCAGTTTGCTTGTTGCTTAATAAAACAGTGACCAGTAGACTTTTGCTTTGAAGTGCTGGGCCATCTGGTTACAGTGGTCTGGGATGCTTGTGATTAGTTGCCACTTGAAATCACGTGACTACCATATGACTCTAACGTCGGTTTGAGTGAATTATTGCGACGGAGCCTGGAATATTTGCATTGGTTTTGAGAAAGAGGTTGCTCGAGTTATAAAGAATGTGGTGTGACACCACGCAATCTGGTATAAACCTACAGACTTTTCGGAGCAACCTCATACAACTTAATTCTTATAACCTGTTTATGGAAGCAGCAGGATCCTCCGAAACGTTGGTATATTCATGGTGTCATATCCTAAAAGATAGAATTCTTTATAGTCACTGCCGTGAGACCTCAAATCTGACACGACCGATGAATAATTGCTTAATTATTATGGCGTGCTTCTATTTTTAATTTATACTGTCATCTGATTTGTTAGAAAAGTGACGTGGGAGGCCGCTATGAGATGGATATGTTGCTAAAAGTGCGGAGGTAGCAGTGCTCATAGGAGATTGTAAGGTAATACGAAGATTAATCTTCAGGGAAGAGATTTTGAATATGGGAGCCGGAATTCACTGGATCAATATAGTGTTCACATACTAACTTTGGTATGAACTTTGCTTATACTTCCAGCGATTGGAACATTTGCATGCGATTCTCTGTACGCATGTTGTGCAAATCACACTGCTTTTCCAACCCGCGTGGTAAAAGCGGCATGCAAGATAATGAATCGAACATTGGTTATACCAAAACTGTAACATCTATGATGCCTAATGCATATTATATTTAAATTTTTGGGGGGCGCAACGGCGCCCCAGTGGGCCAGCGCCTCCCAGTTCACGAGGTTTCTGTATCACACACAACGACACAACACACTAGGTAGGATTCCCCTGGACGAGTGATTCGTTCGTCTCAGAGACCTCTAACAACACACAACAGTCACAACAGACAAACATCCATGCCCTCGGTGGGAATCGAACCCACAATCTCAGCAGGCGAGCGACTGCAAGCCTACACCTTAGACCGCGCGGCCAGTGGGACCGGCATGTTTAGATTGTTGTTTAATATTTTTGTTATGTGTTGTGCAACTCTTTGCTTCTGCCGTGCTGGTATCCCATTTCCGGCTACCCTTTGACACTGCTCACACTCATAGAGCCCTGGACAGTGTTCTCTCAGTTTTTGGCAACGTCACAGTTCCTGTTCTTAAGTTTCCGTTGTTTTCTTTTTATACAGTTTTCTTTCCAATTATATTGTTGTTGATCTTATGTTTCTCTCATTTTTCAGTATTTATTTATTTTGATCATGTTGGAAGGCCTGTTTGTATCTTAGTATTTTTACGTTACTATTTATACACGCTGTTGTTTACTGTCCCTGGTGGCCCGTGTTTGTACATTGTTTTCTGTATTTTATTGATTTTACTTGGCCGATATTTTTCCATGTATCACTAATTATTCTAAAGTATAATCATTTATCCTCTTTTTCAGCTTGATCTAGACATTTGGCGTATTTAATTTCGAGTGCTAGTTCTATAGGTCTATAACGTATCACAGACTTGTATATTATTAGCACATTTGTCTTAGCTACATTTACATAAATCTTTGTCTCAAATTTTTTCATTATTCATTTAAGTAACTTACATACATATTTTTTTGTAAATAATCATTAGGATCCGCAAATAACACGTGATCTTCTGAATACAATGAATAAGATACTTTGTGCTTACAGATGATGATTCCGTATAATTTATGTTTCAAAGTTTATCCTTATCTTCTTCACACACGCACATTAAATTGAGTAAATAATATGCATATTTGCATGCATAAAGAGGCAAGGATAGAATGCATGCGGGATGAGCATATTACCATTCACTTCCGAACTTGTCTTCCAACTTTATGCCTTAACTTGTGGGGTTAAAGTATTAGAAAATGTTATTTTATCTGTTCTTTTTTATGAATGTGAAACTACTGTCAAGGTAAAGGAAGAACACGGACTGATCTTGTTTAAGAACACATTTCTGAGGCGAATACTTGGATCTGACAGAGAGGAAGTAACAGAAAGTACAGGTGCAAAATTTATAATCCTGTCGATATATATATATATATATATATATATATATATTTTGCAGTGCTCGAATCAAGAAGGATGGGATGGAAGAGGCATGTAGGACTCGCAAGGGAAGTATGATAAATCCTTACAGAATTGTAGACGAGGAATTTGAATCCTAGTAATTAACCAACTTGACGCACAAAATCTTGTTTTATAATAAGTTTTTTTTAAATGCCTCTACATGTTTCGAGCACTATGTGCTCATCATCAGGATGTCAAAATTGTATTATACAGCATCTGGTATCATCACATCTGAGCACATAGTGCTCGAAACATGTAGAGGCATATAATAAACTTATTATAAAACAAGATATTGTGCATCAAATTTGTTAATTACTAAGATTATACTGACATGCACGGTCAGCAAAACATCAAAATTGAGGAATTTAAAGTTAAGGGAGAATTTGGAAGACTTAGCGTAGATAGTAGTACAGGTAAAGCAGTCCCGATACAGGCCTGGAGTGGCCCAGAGGATTCCAGGGGGTTAAGTTTCCCAGATTACATGACAACGGTACAGGATGGTGGTAAGGTTGTCAGCCTTACGCACCGGCTGCCTTTACCCCCAGGAAATGCTCCTGGTACTCATTTGTGTTAGAGGCTGAGTCGACCTCAGGGCCATAGTGCGATCGGAAGGATTTTATGTCAAAGAAAAATTCCAATGATACCAGCTGGGATCTAAGAGTAAAATAACTAAATTTATCTCCAATGGGCTATGAATGTGTGGATTTGAATTACCTGTCTCAGAATAGAGTCCTCAATCGGGATCTTGTGAAAAATTGTAACGAGCTTTCCTCTCCATAAAAGGCGAGGAATTTCTTGACCAACTAATCGACTGCTAGTTTCTCGAATGGTACTGTGCCCAGTAAGTTAGTTAAATAATGACGCTACTTAACAAAGATATCAGTGAGATATAATTTTCGAAACACCAGTGCAGATTGTGTTTAATACGTAACTCGCGTCCTCATTAATTGCAAAGAGTGGGTCCGAGTATCATCAGTAACTTACTGCAAATTCCGTTCCGCGTTGAGGAAGAAGAAACGGAAAGAATAAATCGGTGCACGGAAGCAGGCATGCGAGGTTCAAGAGGCCGGCAATCGAGAGTGAAATATACTCTGAAGTGCAGTGAGTGGAGTGCGATGCTCCCTGACCTGCCTCAACTCGAACTAACTTGCCATACAGTCGGATAGCAGAATACTTAGGGAAGTTGTGCTCGAGGAGGGGAAAGAACCCATTTTATAATGCAGACATATCAAGTTTTGGTGTAGGTCCGGGACTTGGGAATTGCAGAAGAGTAGAAGAGAGAGAAAGATAAAATAATGCTCAGAGACGCTGCTGGGGCATAAGCGAGACAGAGAATATGATAGTTGCAACACATGAATCCATTAAGGCGAATCCCCAGTGCAGAGTAATGAGGAATTTTTAAAAAGTGCTTGCATCTCTGTGATGGAAGCATGTCATGTGGCGAATCGCCAGCTGAGTTGCTTCCGTAGTCCGTATCATTCATTGCCGTGTGCTGTCAGTGTGAATCTGGGATGAAAACTACACCCAGCCGAGTCGAGGTTCAGTCGTAAGAACCTCGCCCCGACTGTAAAGGTGTGAATGGTGTAACAGGCCTATTCTAGTGGACTCAGCAACTTTTGGTAGGTAACGATTGTTTTCCACAAACCAGTGCGCCGCATTGCTTGTGTCTAGGTTGCATTACCGAATAATCAAAATAGGCCACGGACGTTTAAACTGCGTAGCTGTTTATTTTAAACAAAACGACGTTTCTACCATATCTTTCCGGAACAGTTTTAAATGTAAAGTTTACTTTGTGGTAGGATCACTCAGTATAGTGGAGGTAAAGCTCCTGATATTCGTAATTTGACTGAGGTTCACGCTCTCACTACTTCACTGGGGAATGGCACAGCAGTTGCCATAAATAGGATGATGAGTGAGCCCTAAAGAAGGCCTTGTCGGTTCGCCCTAATTCGCTCAATGAATGCCAATTGTTCTTCAGAGCTATACCGCTCTGCCCCTCTGTGCCTCCTACGGTATTTTATAGGCTGACTTTTACATCTGTCGGAAATTGAACACCGGCCATCTACCTCTCACACATTCACTTAACTGTCAATTTTTTTTTATATCAACTAAGAAGCAGCTGGAAACTTTTCACGCAAAGGAAACGCTACGGCTGTCAGAGATGGAGTTATTAGGCCGACTTCGGAAGGAAACCTGAGCGCGGAGAGTGAAAAATGGGGAGGAAAAACGCCTGGTTTAGATTGAATTATATAGTGGAAGATGTCGTGCCTTTTCGGCGAACATTGCTCCTCTGTTGCTGCACTTATGATAGTTCGGCATTTGACACTTCTAATGTTCGTATCTATACCGTGATTGGAAATACACTGAAAACATTGTAACTGTGAGGTTGGTCGGTGAGTGTGGCAGTGCTGGTCAGCATGGTAGTGTTCGATTTCGGTAAAGTTCAGGGATATTCTTCGTTACCTGCATGATTTCAAGATTCACATAGAGGGTTATACTTATTATGTTAGTTCGGTAGTTCTGTTGGAGCAACATAGACTTTTAGCGTTTGTTTATGAACACTGGATTTACCCTTTACTACGAATTCCCTTCCAGAGGAGTTTTGCCGGTTAACGCTGATAGCATGATGAAGCTCGTGAGGAATTTGATTCTGCGCCAATCCTATATAGTGGCGAGACTGATTTTCCCTGACCTACTCTAACCTTCCCTTTGTTGACTCTCAGAGCAGCGGCCGCCCCCCTTCCTTGTATGGAACAACCCACCCCATTGCCAGATTAGTACTCTTTCCTATTCTCCTTCATCTTCCCTTTGCTACCATTCAATCGATCCAGTTTTCTAGTGTCCGGGATTATTTGCCCATGGAGGGCTAGGATTTATAATAATGTTTTCGCATGCATGTTGCAGAATCATCGCAAATTGTCTTTCAATTACGGGATACGCGAACAGCTTTGTTAGAACATTACTGGAACCATGGTTCTGAAATTAGTCCGATCTCAGTGTTACTCAAAATTTGTTGCTGTCTTTTTGTTTATGTTTACCGCTGAGATATTCCGTCACTGTTTTAATAGTCGTTTAAGTAATTATTTTAGTTATCTAGTTATTAAATTCAGGCAGATTAGTCGCTGATACTAGGTCACGGACGGACGGACGGACATTTACACGTAAGGGATTCATTAATTTCTGCTTCTGTATGTGTGTGTGTGTTTATGCGTGTGTGAACACGCGTCTTTGTTTATTGCAACGTTTGAATCACTTTTATTTTGTCTTCAAATAAACCAAAACTTAATGCACTATCTTTCGTACACCAAGTCATGATGTTTGACTAATGGTCAAAGAGCATGACATGGTGTATGAAAGATATTGCGTAAAGTGGTAGTTTAATTGAGGACAAAGTAATCTACGAACATGAGGCACGGCGTGTACAATATTAAGCTTTGAATCACTTGTCCGGTCTTCGTGAAGTTTGATTCGAAAGTACGCCTTTGGAAGCATCCAAATACTCTGTAATTTCACATAATCAGTAAGAACGTGTTCCACGGTGTAAGCTGTGGGGTAGAGGAAACGCCAAGGGACACACACTTTATGGTTCTGAAGTGAAGTGTGGTACTAGATCTTGAAATAGCTTACACGATTATTAGGGTAATACATTTGTACAACGTAAAATTACAATATGGCAGACATGAGAAGAGTTTCTTTAGTTTCTCTTTTGAGAGCAGTGATGAGTTTCTGTTTTGATGACAGCGTATAGAGACACGTGAAATCATCATCATCATCATGTTCTGAAGGGTTAGGCGTGTTTCCTGTTCCTTGATCCTCAAGATGAATTTGGTCCCTCCATCTCTTCCTCGGTTGTCCTATGTTCCTTCGTCCTTTTGGTTTATATTGTAGTGCTTGTTTTGGTAGTCTGTTTGTGTCCATCCTCTGTACATGTTGTAGTCACTTTTTCTGGTACTGTTTCATTTCCTTTACTATGTTCTGTGCTCCCGTTTTTTGCCTAATACATTGATTCTTTTTTTAATCTAGTTTTGTTATTCCCAGTAAGTGTCTCAAAAATTTCATCTGTGCTGCTTCTAAACGTTGTTCCTCTCTTTTCTTCAGTACCCAAACTTCACTTCCAAATTTCAATGCTGCTTTAGCTGT
>Ga0136643_10019046_pt1 | contig 10363 bp, 6 predicted proteins | sample TergutLab28metaG_FD_96883 | JGI IMG/M metagenome (GOLD analysis project Ga0136643, IMG submission 96883) | Labiotermes labralis P1 segment gut microbial communities from Petit-Saut dam, French Guiana - Lab288 P1 (version 3) (version 3) | ecosystem: Host-associated > Arthropoda: Insects >... | reverse complement strand
CCCAACCACACCGAATCTCCAACACACATCGAACCAAGAACAATACGACCAATGTGGTAATTCAACAGAATAGTCGCAGGCTCCTGATGATGGATATATTAATGTCCGAAACATGTTGAGCACGTAAGAAGTGAAATAAAATAGCAAGTGACATCAAGTTGGTCTTTTATTCTTCAACTATCACAATGATGCACAGTCCAATAAACATAAGATTAGTTCTCATCTTCGTCAAACAATGGAGTTAAAGCTTCCGAGCACCATCTACACCATCTGTTCTGTGAACTAATTAAGAAAAACAAATATATGCACTTAGTAATATCTATATTTTTCATCTTGGAATGAAGAGTAACCTTTGTATTTTTATTCCATTTCTAATCGAATTACGCGGTCGAGAGGGAATCCCTCCTGATTCGTTTTCTGGGTATCCCAATTTCACATCACGGACCGGAAACGGCTGTTATAGGATAACTTGGGGGCGTTTCTCAGTTGCTGCAGCCGTACGTCTGGACTGTACTTGAAATTACACCTCAAATGCTTAATTTCTAACCCTTTACAGTCCATTACACTTTAGTCGTCCTGTCCCTCGACGCTGTTGTTAATTATGAGCATGGCAGTATGTGAACTAAAAATTAGGTATTTGGCACTTTAGCAGCAAAGACCAGAACTCTTCCCCTTGGCTGCTCCGAGTTTTCCATCGGCCTGTTCGCATGCAAAAACCCGAATCAATTTTTGGCACTGAAGACTTTAACTGCACTTTGTTTGCACATTGCATTTGGTGTAATACAGCCAACGTGAATTTAAACTGGGCGTAAAGACCTAAATGCGTTTCTGCGCTCGTTTTGATTCTAGCTCACTAATATTTGTTTCGAACAACTGTTTTAGAGAGAACTTAAACATAATTTTAGGTTTCAGACATTTGTAACAAGTACTACTGTTTGTGAAAGAGTTAAACGAATTCTATTATTGTGCTTCCTAGAGTAACAGAGCGAACTCGACAGAATTATCACCTTGTGCTTATGTTTTGCGAGAAGTTCCTAGTGATAAATGTGTCTGTATTGAGAGACGTAGTCCAGAGTAGCAAAGCGCCCGCATTGTGAGAGTATTCCCAAAGAGTGAAATATTGGTGAATCCACTAGTCTTACAGACAGATACAAATGTATACGGAAATACGTAACAGGAAGCCACGTGAGAAAGAGTAACCTTCGAGTAGAAAGGAAGAATGTGGAGACTGGGAAGGATAGGTGGAAGCACTGGATAGAGATTTGCGCAAATATATATAGAGGAAGACTGGAGCGGCATATTGGGATTCAAGGAATAAAGATTCGGATGGAGTAGATCTTAGAAGCACTGAATGCAGGAGTAAGTATTAGGAGTTTAGTTGGTATGAGAAGAGAGGATAGAAAAGAAGTACAACATTGAAGGTGAAATAAATGTGCACGGTCGGTAGCAAGAATAGATATAAAAATTACGAAACAAAATTTACAATGTAATCATTTTATATACTTGGTATACTATAGGGAAGAGTAATGAAAGAACTTTTTTCTTAGTAATTAACTAACTTAATGCACAAATTCTTTTTTATAATAAGTCTATTATATGCCCTTCATGTTTGGAGCATTATGTGCTCATCATCAGGAGGTCAAAATTGTATTATACAGGTTTGATGATACCATAAGTTGTATAATACAATTTTGACCTCATGATGATGAGCACATAATGTTCGAAACATGTAGAGGCATATAATAAAATTATTATAAAACAAGAATTTGTGCATTAAGTTGGTTAATTACTCGTACCAAGATTATACTGAGATGCACGGTCAGCGAAACGTCAGAAGAAAGAACTTTGGCCGAGTGCGAGGCCACGGAATGAAAAATCAAAATTGTAAATAGCGACGAAACTCTGTTAACATAATTGATTCATTAATTCGCTCATCAAGAATTGTCAGAGCACTCAGTGTTTATTTGTCTAGATGAGAGAAAACTGATGTCCACTTTTTTCTCCAATGGCGCAACAGCCCTTCTTGGGCCGGAACCCCCTCTTTATCGAGTCTTCACGATCACACTCAAACACCACACTCCGTAGGACTCCTCAGGGCGAGTGATCAGCCCGTCGCAGAGACCTGTACCTGACAACACACAATCTAAACAAGAGACAAACATACATGCCCCCGGCAGGATTCGAACTTGGTATTCCAGCAAGCGAGCGGTCGTAGACCCATGCCTCGAACCGCATGGCCACTGGAATCGACAGTGTCCAGTGTCAGTGAAATACATAATTGGAAGTGATTATTTCCTGAATCCTCCACTGCAAATTCTGCTCTCGCAGTACAGTCATTCAGAATCTTGCTGTGGACTTTGTTTTAAACCCGTTTTGTAGTCCTCGGGATGGGTGTACAGTGCACGGTGCAGAGGGACCATTACGGTGGGGGAAATGTTCTTCAGATTCTCCGGTAATCCCTGCCGCGTACAGCAGGGAGTAATAATCCAGAAGACCAACGTATGTTTTCTCTCTTGCGAAAACGTGAAATCATAGACAGACAACAGGAGTCCAACCAACAGTTGCCAACTGCGGTGCGTATCATTCGTGCTATTGGTTTATAATGACTCGATTTCTTGAAGCTGTCCATTTCTTCTCTTTGTTTCCTTCTCTCTTCTTTTTGTTCTGCTTTTCTTTTTTCTTCTTCTCTTCACCATCCTTTCTTTTTCTGCTTTTTTTTAAATCTATTTTTCCTACCACATCCTTCGCTTTGCGTGTATTATTTAGCTCCGTTATTTTCTTCTTTCTTTTTATTTCCCTTTTTAGGACAAATTTTTCTTGAAAATTCTAAAGTTAAACATACGAGATGACCACGATATTTGAATATGCATATCCACGTTTTAGTTTCTGAAAACGTTTATAGATTTTCACAAAACATTTTTGAATATTGTCATCGAAAATATCTCGAAGTTGTGCCTTCGAAGCGCATTCACATTCATGTGGAGCTTGTATTAAAACACTATTTCCGTCTCTACACGTGACTAACTAAGAAACCAAAAAAATTTATCTCCAAGTTTGAGAATGTTATCCAATATTGTCGAGTCGTTTCAAGTTCATTTTAATCAGATAATTTTCAGGGCCGATTTGCATTACGACAAGCCTGTATGGGATTTTACATCCTGTCTGCGTGATATGTACAAGCTGCAGTACACCACAGGGTACATCCTATGGCTGTATTTCCTACCTGTATAATTTGTTACTGTGGGATAACATGGCGGTCGCGCAAACTTTTGCTACGCTAGCGACACGACGCCGCCGAACTCCAGGTCATAAACCGATGTAAATTGCAGCTCGGAGAAATACGCAACTTCTTTGAAACTATACTCCTGCTTAATGCAAAGTAACAAATGACTGCCGTGCTGTAATTTTATCCTTACATGCTTGGTTTGATGGCAGGAACTAATGAATCGTTGCAGAGCGAGAACATTGGTATGGCAACATATCATATTAGGTATATACACGCCAATAATGTACAGAATATAGTTTGTACGGTAAGAGCTACGGTGGCGGCGATATTGCGAAACGTTTAGATTGTATAGAAAAGAGTAGAGATACACAGAATCTGTACTTAAGCCAGAAGTTGTTCATTAAATTGTGAAGCAACTGAACGAGTCCTTCCGATAGATCTGGAAGACTGTGTAGTACGGAAGTAGGATGAGTTGTCTGTGGAAATTGTTCTGTTTATTAACATATTTCTGTACTAAAAATTTGAGGATTTGAGGTGGTTAATAGTAAGTTTACTATCGAATTGCTTATTGCAGTGTCCCTGCAGATGGATATGTCACGTATATACGAAACACCATTACATATGTGACAAATTAGATGGTGTTAACTGAAGAATAAAAACCAACTAGATGCCACTTATTATTTTATTGTAGTTCTTATAGGTTCAATATGTTTCGCGCACTGTATGCCCATCATCAGGAGCTCGTGCTTTAGCCTGCAGTCCGGAAACTACTCCAGCCTAACCGCACCTAACCTCCAACGTACAGCAAACCAAGAACGAAACGATCAGTGTGGTAATGAACATCACAGTCGCGAGCTCCTGATGATGGGCATAGTAGTGCCCGAAACATGTTGAGCCTAAACGAAGTACAATAAAATATTAAGTGACATCTAGTTGGCTTTTATTCTTCAGTTATCACAATGATGCACGGTTCAACAAACATCAAATTAGATGGTGTTATTTTACAGGTCAGAACTTCCGCTTTGCCCTTCGGAGTCATTTATTGTTAGGTATATACTGTTATTATTTGCAACTGTATCGTTATAATTAATCCTCTGAATAGACCGCAGAGTCTGTACGTATTATTGCCTCGTGTGTTAACATTGAACACTGAGTGTTTCTTGGCTGTAGCAACAGAAGTTAAATACCGATGAAAGCGCGAGTTTCCGTCTTTTAAGCTTATGAATTATTTATGAACTCTGTCAAAATATTAACACAAGGAGCAACCATTAAGTGTGCTGGGAGCCGTCGTCAAACACTGAAGCGGCCCAGCTCTGTTTGTGCACTTAGAAACAGGACAACTAAGATGTAACTCAGGGGTGCACCAGTTTTCAAAAAATTTGGGAGATACCCGAGGACGCAAAAGTATTAGGCACCAACGTTCAAAATTTATTTGCTACGGCGACCTGCCTCTTGGTACTTGTGAATCCCTCATTTAACTTGTGAGATGAGGCTAGCGTACCCAGGCGGTGAACAGTATTCACGGTCGTGTATTTGGCACGTTTGATTCGGGTTTGTGAACTACCGGTTTCATATCTCGGCACGAAGGTCGGATATCTTGAATTCCACTTCGAGGCTTTCTTCAGCTTCTCCGAACAAATGCTGTGATAGTATATCAAACTGCGTCACGACCACATCCTTTCTTATCCTTGCCATTGCATTATTTGATGTTATGTAGTATGAGCTATTGACAGCTTCATTAAATAAAATGTTAATAAAAAATAAGAACTGTAAATAGGGATAGGGAAATATATCTTATTTTATTTTTTTTTTAAAGTGAAATTTTATACTTCAGAAATCAGCAACTTTAACTTTAGAGCCATGCGACGGTTTGACAAGAGACACCGTATTAAAATTGCATTGCTGAGGACAACTCAGTTGGCACAATTAAATTCTGAATGGCGAGTAATAAGAGCAGGGCAGACGCATGAACTGATCAGCTTGAAACGACGTCCTGAAATTACGTGCGGCAACTGACATAAGAATATGCGACTTGTGTTAATGTATCTCTGGTACAGTGTAAAATAACAACATGGCGGCAGGACGAAAACGTTCTTTACTTGGATTTACTGCTGATACGTAATAAACTGCAAGAGCTGGATATGTAAAATTTAGCACGGGGTTAGTTCGTGAGCGTACCTACACGTGTTTTGGAATGCTATTTGTAAATAATTAGTGAGAAGTACGGAGCCGGTGGGAATCTTCGAAGTTCTGTCCGACAGATGTTACAAAGTCGAAGCCTGTGTTTAACTTTTAAGTTTTTTTTTTCCAAAAGATAATTTACCTTGTAGTTTATATATAGGTGTAAATTTCTATGCTGGAAAAATAATTTTGACGACTTTTGTTAGGAACTGCTTGATATTCTTACTTGTTATGTGGTGGTGATACGGAGTCTCTTATGATTTTGGATGTAAATGGGTCTCTTGACCAGCCCCAGACTATAGATGAATATGGAACGTAGTTGGAAAAATAACTAGTTGGCAGTGGAAACTGAAATTTGTCGATGAAAACCTCATTGCTGCTGTGTTCCTCATTAAATGTACAAGTGCTCTTCTGGGGTTCATCTAGGGCCTAGACCGTGAGAAGCCATTTGTTTACCATGTTTAAGTGGTGGAATTGCATTCCGTCATCCGGTGCATGTGTTGTAAGAATTTTTGTTGTCCCGAGTGAGCTTGTCTAACACATTTTGGCCTGTTTCTCTTGGCGTTATATGTGAAGTTCCGTTTGAATCTGGAGAATCAGATGGCTCGACCCCTCGGACTTCTAGGATAGCGGCTTGGACAGAGCTGGTATTTTCATTGTCATCGCATTTAACTCCGTAGACAGAAGCCAACCTGTTGCACCGAACAAACAAAAGCACCGAGACATGTGCAGACAACTTCTAAATCGATCTATTATGGAGGCTGAAGTGTTTCTGAATAATGGCTTTATTCTGTGGACCCGATGAGTTACATTTTGAAGAAACTCTTTGGCGTAGAGTCCCTCTTCAAAGGCTAAGAGTCACGTAGTATGTTACATACATATATTAAATATACATATCTAACACATTATGTGCATGTAGTTGGAATAAAAGAAGTGAGTGACTGCAAGAATGCGTGGAATGGAATACTTCAAAATACTGAGATGTTTTCGTCGAAGAATAGGATAAAAGGGCTTAAAGTGGATTCGTGTGGCTCAAAGGAGGGACAACGTCTCTCTTGCGTACGGATAATACATTTCAGGATGTTTAAAGTCGAAGAATATCTTGATAATGCACGCAAATAATACGAGTACTTGGAACATTCCCTGCTTCTGGGGTGTGGTGCCATGTAAAAATCTTGGATTGCCCTGAAAGCGAAGGCAACAAGCGCCCGGGGAACCCTGGCACCTACGTACAAATCTACGTGGCATCACCTTACAGGAGACGGAAATCTTCATCAGAACGGATCTGAAAACCACAAACCCCGTTTGGTATTATGTACTCAGCAATAGCTCTGTCCGAATGTTTGAACTGTTCGGCTAGAGATGTCGCAAACTCCGCTATTGATTTCTTCTTCAGTCCTTCCTGCAAATGTTTGTCACTATGCTCAAGCATCCGTGGTCACCTCTGTTTAGAGAAACAAAGCGAAGGAAATGTCTCTCTCATATGTGCACCTTCCTGGATGCAAAAATTATTTTCTAACGGGCTGAGATTAAACTGTGTGTAGGAAAGGGCTGTTACATCGTGTTTATTTCATCCGTTTTAACATTATTTATGTATAGAGAAGATTTACCACTTCATAGACTGACTGGCAACAACTGAGATCCAGTTTCTAGGCTTTGCATTTATGTAGTAGCGTAGTTCAAATTACGGCAACAGTTAATGAATCAGAGACCGCGTGAAAATGATACGGCATGGCATTTCTTTGAAACTGCTGTGAGTTGTTTAACGTTGTCAAAAAATACATTAGCTACACTCAACCCCTGGCCTTCTTTATTTTGTAATGGAGCTCATTCACAATAAGTAACAGTGTGACATTTTCAATACCGTTGCGTTCCCTCGTGTTGAGCTGTGAGACTTCTTTGTCCTAAGTCTCTTAGGTTGTTTTAGTCGTTGTAATTTATCGCAGTTGTTTCCGCAGTTACCGCACAAGAGAATGACGCGAAAACACGCAGATGGATTATTTCCTTATTCTTATTCTTAAGAAGTTTCCATTTGGTACTCTTTGAGATAAACTTAATAACTTTAATGTATTATGGTTTTTTAAAAGATCCATTTTAAAACATCGAAAATATTTTCAGACGCGTGAATATGACCTTACGTATTGGGCATTTGTTCACTAAAATATGTAAGAGAGTTTACATGTGTAGATAAATTGTATTACATTATACATATTGCAAGTGAATTTGTTGGTATTATATTATTTAGAATATTAAAGCGCGGAAATGGAAAATAAATTATTGTGAAATTTCAACTGCGGTATCAAATCACACGAAATAGTGTTTGCCATCTGTACTTCATATTTTGAAGGTTTTAAACTTCATATTTCGGCTTGGGAACTGGCTTTTCGTACAGGACATTGATGCCTCTCTGCAAGCGTGTTGCAATAAGACAACTGAAATTGGGTCATTGCAGCTGCCTCTACATTTTTTCCAAAGTGTTTGGAAGTATCTTTCGACAAACCAAGAATAGAGTGTAGTATTGAGAGCAGCACATTTTAAAATTCTGATATATGGCATGCAGTAAAACTGTTCAGTATATATTTTTCTTTCACAAATACCGAGGGCACTACTGTTGAAGCCTCTAGGATACGGTGTTTTGTACAAGAGGCACAAATGTTACCATTCAGAAATTCTGACATCTGTTTACGAAAAGTATTTTTGTGTTTTGTTTGATTCTAAAAATGAGTAACTTCTAACTTTCAAAATTAGTCTCAACATCAGAGGTTTGAAATTATGACAGCAGTGTTGCTGAAGATCAAAGACGAGGGACTTCCAAGAACTGCTTGACGTGAATAGCAATTTTTATGATGCATTGAAACGACGTTGACTGTTTAACTGACGGCACAGCGTAGTAAACCTTACCAGTTTTTGTCAAACCTGAAATTGCAAATTTCGTAACTCGCCACGATCAACTTTTACGTGTCTATAAATTTGAGTCAGAATGGCGCATTTTAATTTTTATTGTACTCGAGCCCGTTATGGTAACTTTTGCGAACCTTCATTTGAGGATATGTTGTTATATATTCTTACTGAGTGAAAGTGTGTTCTCATTTAAATGAAGTAATTAGTTTATGCAGCGTAATGAGTTGTGTGGCGGATAAGCTTTTGTGACTTCCATAAGGTGAACCGTCGAGAATATAAATGAAAAAGCTATGATTGTTACAGATTTTTCATCGTCATTTATGTGATGAACCTGTCGGCTTATGTCGTCTTATTTTATGCAAGTTACTGACAATTTATTCCGTTTTCTGCTTGAACTTGTTACTCGAGATGCACTATTTTTACTGAGTGGTCGGGCGTAAATTTTACATAATCTTTTTACAAATTTCATGTTATGATGTGCAGTCGCTATTTTTGCGTACCGCCTGACTTAGTCTAAAGTATTTAGATTCTTACCACTTAAAATACATATTTTAAATTTTATGCAATTCTGGGGACGGGAGGGGGCAGCATTTTTATTACTAAACAACATCAGTATGTTGCTCTTCGGAACAGAAATATTTAGTGTATATTGTTTTGTAGAAAATAAATTTTAATATAGTTTGTATGTGAAAAGCAGGCTTAAAATGGCCTACTGGACCTTCTGGTAACGTAGCAGAAGCTAAAAATCAACTGAGAATTCAATTATGTACGTCCAGACTTGTTGAGGAACAAAATTCTTCTTGTTTCACGGAAAATTTCTTGTGTTTGGTTTCCGCCCCTTGCCTAGCGGGTGTAGTCGATATCTCGTGTTGTTGAACATGATCGATTACGAACCGCACGAGAACCACAAGACATTGCTGGAATGTTAATATATAGTCGGGTGTGGTGTGGGCGATTTCCTAAGTGGGTGTTTCCACTGCCGAGACGAACTACTAAAGGAAGACGAAAGTTATCGCCATCGCTGACTGAAAGATTTATATTTTTGTTCTAAACTTACAATAAGTTAGTGGAACATTGCGTATTTAAAGACGTTATCCTGATCTACCTTAGATGTAAAAAAATCTTTGAAATTAATCCCTTTAGAACTTTGTCCAGGGTACCGGATATTCTGCAGGATGTATTAATGGTTTCGGCAAAGATTGTCATCTTAAAATTGGCCACGGTATCTTATTCTTCTTACATGTTTTCCAGGTAGTCGTTTCATATACACGGCATTCCGGTGCTTATTATGCAGCTGTTTCCATCTTAAGAGTAATAGAGTGACGTTGGTACTTACAAGACACATTAGGCGGCGTCGAATTCCGGAAGACTCTGACGGTTCCTGCTTATCTCAGACAGAAACTGGAATCGTAGACAAATAAGCCTTCTGCGCTACAAATTGTGAGGCAAAGATGGTGAAAGTTTAATGTTACCTCAAGTATCACAGTGAGTGGAAATAGAAGATTAGGGAAAGCACGTAGCTTAAACTGTGTTTTGGAGTGATGTATATATTGAAAATTTAAAAATTGCTTCTAACTGTAAATAATATTTAATAGGTCTGTATGATCACTACACGCCTGTTACTGCCGTACATTTTTCGACATAAACTGGGTGAATTCAGGAGATTTTAATATTTATAAAGAAATATCGCATTTAATTTTTCGGATTAAAATTTAAATATTATCTCCAAAACGCAAGTCACTTCCATTTTTCGAAGGTAGTTTTATGATATGACAGTTCTGGTCAGTTTAGTGATGGGTTCGTGTAACATTTAAAGATTAACATCTAAAGTCTGGGGACCGCGGTAGCACAGTGGTTAAGGTGCTGTGCTACAAATCGGAAGGTCGCTGGTTCGATCCCAGCTATTGTCAGTGGACTTTTCATTGACATAAAATCCTTCCGATCGCTCTGTGACCCTGGGGTCGACTCAGCCTCGAACAGAAATGAGTACCAGGAGTATTTCTTTGGGGTAAAGGCGGCCGGTGCGTAAGGCTGACAACCTACCACCATCCTGTG
>Ga0136643_10019043_pt1 | contig 10364 bp, 14 predicted proteins | sample TergutLab28metaG_FD_96883 | JGI IMG/M metagenome (GOLD analysis project Ga0136643, IMG submission 96883) | Labiotermes labralis P1 segment gut microbial communities from Petit-Saut dam, French Guiana - Lab288 P1 (version 3) (version 3) | ecosystem: Host-associated > Arthropoda: Insects >... | reverse complement strand
TTTTTTTTCCCTAGGACCTTTGGTTTTTTTTTTGTTGGTTTTTTTTGAGTAAAATAATTAACCCCACAGGTTTTTTTTGTTCCAACTGTGGCCATTTTGTTGGAGGTTTTAAAGGCTTTTTTTTTTTTTAATTGTGGTGTTAAGCATTGTGGTGTTCTTGAAAATCCAACCCAAGTATGTCTTGTGTGTTTGTATTATAGAAAAGAGTTTGACATTGTGCCAGTGACAGTGAACCATAACAAGTCACCTGTGATTCATGTTGAACATTACTTGGGGTTGGAGTCTTGGTGCGTCCGCCATGTTTACTGTTACACATACCACCGTCTCATGGATGCCCGACAGCTGCGCACCCGCAGGGAAGGTTAGTCACTGCTATTACATACTTAAACTGTTTCTCAGGATCCTGCTGTCATTCTATCTGGCAGGATTGTGTGGAGTGTTTTTTCAAAATGGCTGATTTATTAGGTTAAAGGCTGTGCCACAGTTGAGGAGGTTAGTTGCTGATCTCCCCCCACCTGGTCTATGTGTGATTCATGGTGGACCAGATGGCACTGGGACAGGTTTTACTCTGAGTACTTCAGTTTTCCCCTGTCATTAACATTCTACCAATGCACCATACTCATATTTCACCTATCTACCACTGATACTTTATAATCTCAGCAATTGACAGTAATGTTCAATGGAAAACCTCTCCTTTTCTGTTATTTTTAAGATATTATTATTGTGTGATTATTGAACAGAAACTATTGACTCTGAGCTGGGCTTTGTGTAAGAATTGCTATGCAAGTTTAACTCCATCCCATGCTGCAAGAAGTGATAGGGATGATTTGATAAAAAGTGTTTTGTGGCAAGAGTTAAATGTTCAGATGTTGCTGTGAAACGACCAGGATTTGTGAAAGGCATAGATTATTTTTGCAGTTGTGTGGAAAAAATGTTTTTTTTAAGTTAGTTGTAGAACTGCATGTTGTAATTCAAAGTGTGCTGCTGTTTTTTAGATTGAATTATGTATTGAAATTTTCATTTTTTGGCTTTCTCCAGCTTCTGTAGTCACATGTTGGATTACTTGTGGTGTTATAGTAACAGTAGTGTTCAGGAAGAAGAGGAATTTATTTTTCTTACAGCAGGGTACACTGATTTATCAAACATCTAGTAGGAACCATCTCAAAATTCTAGGTGCTAGATGGGTTACGTGTAACAAGTTCCACATGGAGAACACACAAATGTTAGGCACCACTGTAAAAAAAATTAGTCGCCTGGACAACCTAGCACCCGTAATTTATGTACCCGTCATAAACATTTTTAAGGGGATTGTATTGATACTCACTGGAGTATTTGCCATTCCACTTAAGATCTGACAAAAATAAAATTGGTTGGAAGCAGATCATGTCTTTTTCCCATTGTACATTTTGAGAGACTGAATTTGTTAGGAGGCTCAAACTCAGAGGTACAACTCTGGGTGTCCTGAAAAAGTCGCTGTTTTGCTGAATTCTGAATCCAGCATATGTATTAGGGCTATGAAGCTGTGGAATTTTACTTACTAATGGATTGGGTGTTGTTGAATGGTTGACACTTCCTCATTGTATTTAGGAGGGTCTGTGTTCAAATCTTGTATGAGGCTGCTTATCCTGAGTAACATTTTTGATGAATTTTCTCACACCCTCCTGGTAAGTGTTAGGTTGCCACATCAAATTAGACTGTGACTGCATTTTCCTTGTACCTTCCTGGTGTATGGGCTGCCACATCAAATTAGACTGACTGCATTTTCTTTATCTTTGTAATATATAATGTCCTTTAATGTGACCCTGTATGATCAGTGCTGTTAAAGTTTTGTTATATGAACCAAGAACACTCTGTGATGTGGAGGTGATTTTCAATGCATCAGATTCTAGCAAGGTTGATAGTCCTAGCACTGATGATAAAGTAACATGTTTGCACTACAGAAATTTAAGCCTGTGCCCTCGTACACAATATGTAAGGCCATTATAATTTATCCTTGTGTATTAATATGTGAGTATGAAGCTGAAAATTAACCGTGGGAATGGGGACTTGCATCATGAATGCGACATTTTTGTATCTTGTGGTCATAGTATGGGCAGGATGTTTTGAAGTTTTTATAGAATTGTAAAATGCTGGGTGAGTTGTGGTGCATAAAAGACTGTGTATGACTTACACTCATTTTTCATTAAGTTTAATGTTCAGAGGAACATTAGTTTTACATTCTTAAAGTAGTTGTTTCATATTACATGGACTGCAGAAATTATAGCTAACTTCATTTGGTAGAGCCCTTCTTGAGAACCTAATAGTCTTTCAGTTACAAAAAGAAATATTTGGCATTTTATGGAATGCAAGAGCTTGTAACTATATTCATGTTTGTGCCATTGTTCCTTATCAAGAACCAAATACATTTATTCCTCACCATTGCTTAAGCAAAGGGGCTTAGGAAAGATCAGAATCAGTCAGGGTGCAAGGGTCGCTGTGGTGCCTGTCCTGATGTATTTTACTTTACTCCTCACCCTTCCACTCCTATTCTGTAAAATCCATTTTAACTTTTTCGAAAGTGATCTTTGATATGCTGTTTTCTGCTGCATTTTGAGCACTATTCAGTTGTGTTTTGGTTATTTGTGTAACAAGGTTAATGTTTGCTTGCTTCAGATCCTGCCTTGTTGGCACGTTTACTGTCGGGTGCTCTCTTGCTCAATCCTGATGTGACAACTTTCTGGAACATGCGCCGTGAGATGTTGCAATCCAGCAGACTGGACATGCCCAGGGAGCTGCACTTCACAGCAGTACTACTGTCTCGCAAGCCAAAATGTGCTGATGCATTTGCTCACCGCAAGTGGGTGGTCAGAAGATTATTGCTAGGTGCATAGCACTGTTACTCTTATTTTTACTTTATTGTGCCACGCGATTTTCTTGCCCATTTTAGTCTCTGTAAGTTGAGATCTTTAAAGATGCAGATTAATCTGCAGTACTGCAACACAGCATTACCTTTGAGTCTCAGTTGTTTGTAGGATCGTAATAACTGATAAGGCAAATACTGTGTTTATTAAGCATTATGTAGTCAAATATAATAGAAATGAATAAGTGACTAAGTAGAAGGTGCACAGTCATTCTCAAAGCTGCCTAAAGTTCTATACTTTCCTTGTTAACTTCTTACACAAAATGTATTAATATCATGTGACTTAAGTTGTTAACAGAGAATTATTCCTTACATGCCTTAAGACAGTCATATTGATCGTAGGCTGATTTTATGTGTTGTAAAAGTTTTATATTAAAGGTAGAGGGGTGGAAATTGATTTTGTTCAAATGTGAAGATGGGTGTATGTGTATGCCTTCATTTGATATTTTACCCACCCTAAGGATAGTTAAGTAATCCCCATCAGTTTTATGGCAAGCCTAGGCAGGTAATATCTGTACAGCTGGAAGTTCTTTTTACTTGTAATTATGATGGTGTTTAGAAGAAGATGTTTTGTTGTGCAGCTGGTGCAGATAAGGATGAGCTACTAGAAGAGGAGCTGCGAGTGTCCCAGTATGCAGCTGATCATTATCCCAACAACTACCATGCATGGAGTCACAGAATGTGGTGTCTGACCCATATTGCTCCATTGGCTAAAAATTGTCTGCTCAAAGAGTGGGCTGCATCTGAAGCATGGGTGTCAACTCATGTGTCAGATTACAGTGGGATGCAGTACCGACAGTTTCTGCTGGACTGTTTGCTGGACTTCAGACATTCAGTTAGTGATGATATTGTAGACACAGCAAGACGGTCAATACAGAAGCTCCTGTCCTGCAGCCAGAGTGCAGACAATATTGGTACTATGCAGTCTGCTCTAATTGAATCTTTAGGACTGGTTGCATCTGAACTTCTCTTGAATACGGATCTTATCCTGAGGTTTGCAGGGCATGAGGCATTGTGGTGCCATCGCAGGTATTTACTGATGACATTCAAAAAGTTCATTTCTTGTAGGAGGGTAGACATGAATGGGATTGGGGGCTGTAGATACAGTAAAGTGCTTGTAATGAGGAACAGATGTGCTGAGAAGCCTGGTGAAGGACTGTCTCTCCCACAGAAGGTTAAGTCTAATAGTCACATGAATGTTGATGGTGTTCCATTAGAAAAAGACCAGAAGCTTAGTTCTGAGGAGCTTAGTGCTTTGGACAGAGACTTATGTCACCTGCAAGGAGCCATGATATGGAATGAAGTAAAACTCATCAGCAGCTGTCGGCCAGATGAGCTACACCAGCAGCGACTCGCCAGACAGCACCAGAGATGGATATTACATGTTCTGAAACTGGACATACCAGCAGTTACGTGTCTCAGTGAATGAAAATGTTTACATGGGTATGTGGTTCAGAAAGCCAACCACTATCTCAAACTCTCATTCTTGTTTCAAGTTTTGGATGGACACCATTTTTAAAATTGACATTTAGTTTCACAGAATTGAAATTTGCTCTCTCTTGTCTCTGAACTATAATGGTACCTCATTATCACAGTATTGCTTGATTTATTGAATCTGTGGTAATTTTATAAAGCTTCTTCAGGTACAGTGATTATTTATGTTGATTGATAGAATGATTTTGTGGATAATGGATGGAAGAGGATGGGGTCACAGATATTTTGGGGTATTCCCCTAGCCTCGGCTGGAGGGTTTGAGAAAAATCACAGACAACCTTGGACAGAATAGCCAGTCTCCAGACTGGGAACCTCTTGTATATGAGGCAGGAGTGCTAACCATTTGACTGCTGGAGTTATTTAGTAGTAGTAACATTTGTAGGTTCAATGTGAAAAGCATTGCAGTCTGTATGCTAGTAACTGGTTCTTTTTGACAGTGCGTTTTGATGTAGCATTTCATAATTTCATCTGTCAAGGACTGCCACAAGAGTGGAAAGATATATTCCTTGTTGAATACATTGTATTTCACAAATACATGCATAGTGATGTTTCATAATTGTGGTCCTTGATATTTTGTGTTGTCAGTCTGTGGACAAGGATGCATACATTGTTCTGTTCCATTTAAACTGTTCATTTGCTAGATACATTCTCTTATTGGTCTTCCAATATTTCTCATCACTTGTAGTTTGTAATTTAAAGTGTTCTTGGGATATATGATAATAATCCATCATTTTTCCTTTATTTTAAATATACCTATAAGTTTTATATTTTGTAAAATTACTTGTTTTTCAGTCCAAGCAGCTTCATATATCATGTGTTAGCAGTTTTAATCTTCACACATTATATGTTAGCAGTTCTAGTCTTTGTCGTATTACTTCCTGTGATTATTTTCTATACTTTTGATTTAATAATGCCTCTACAAGTATCAACTGTATTGGAAGACATTTAAAATTTGGGAACTGAAAGATGTATTATGTACTACAATGTCATTAGGTTATTCAAATTAAGGAAGGTAAGATGGGAGTGGCATGTAGCATGTATGGGACAAAATAGAAATGTATACACAGTTTTGGTCAGAAAACCTGAAGGAGATTGACTTCTTGGAAGATCTAGGCATGGAAGGGACAACAGTAATGGCATTCTTCCCAAGTTATGTAAGCCCTGTGTTACATAAGCTGAACATCACATAGTTTTTCTGTAAACTGCATATAAAATAATTCAAGGTGTATAAATATTGTGTTACTTTTTGACTGTAGACTGCTGTTATTTGGGATATTTTTAAATAGTAACACATGCCTGAACTGAAAGTTGCATCACACAAACTCAGATACTCTTTTTTTTTTATTGCCATATTTACTGTATTCACTATTATTTTTAAGGTTCTAACACAATTTTTGCTTGGCACCTCAGTAAACATTGTAGGATCAATACTACATGCATGCATGTACTATATAAATAAATATAACTAGAGTTATTTACTCTGTATATGTTTGGTGGGTAGTGGGTTGAACTCTAACATACATGAAAGTCAGGTTATATAAAGGTTTGTGGAATGGAATGTTTATGCAAGTTGGGGAGTGTCTGTATTAAAATTAATCAGAGATTGAATGGGAGGACAAGGACTAGATGCACTTGGCTAAATTCAGGGATAGTTGGAGGACTGTTGTGAACATTGTATCTAATGCAGAGAATTGTGTGATTACCTTACCAACTATTAGCTTCTTGAGAAAGGCTGTTCATGCTGTTGATTTTTGGTTGGTTATGTATAAATTGTGTCTTTATGACAGCTGTGTGTATTTGCATTCTAAAAGAATCTGGCATATGATGGAAGTAGATGTTTGTATGTTAGGCTTAATTTTTAGATTATCTGAATTTGACTGGCTTAGTAGCTGAGGCTTTACCAGAGCCCAGTGATGGTTATTAAAAGTTAAGGAACATTTTATAAATTTTCTGTTCTGTTTATATGAGCCCACTTGGCATAAATATACGTACATTATTGTTTGTTTTGAATTTTTTTCTTCACATATGTGTAAAATATTTTGGACGGAAAGGAAAGAGTATGTACTACTTGTTGCTCTACTGTTTATCGTGTATACAACTTGATGTCAGAGAAGAGAGATTATTGACGTTGAAAGACCAGTATGCAGGCAGCTTAGAAGTTCTTTAAGAACAGGAAGCTTTATTTGCTATGGAAATTGTCACAGGAAGTAAATAGGAATGTACTTGTGAAACCATTGTGCTTAAATGTGATCTGAAATGGACTGATCCAATGTTCCACACAGGGAGTTGCACTTTACTGTCTTAGCATTTGTGGGCCACAATTGGTTAAGAATGCTAATTAATCCCACTGCATACGTCTGTGTGTGTGTGTAAGAGAATTTTTGACATATTTTCCTACTCGTAGGGTTCTAATGGAACACCTTCAAGAGCTGAAGGTATCATAAAAATGGAGGATTGAGCTCTTGTATATTGGGAATTAGATGTTACTGAATAAGAGAACTAAAATATACATGGTGCATTCATAATTCATATACCTTTCAGAAAGTTTAATCTTATCATGTATTGGTTAATTTGACAACATTCGCTAGTACTTGCACACACACAAAACACTCAGCTAATTCTGTCACAGTGCAGCATCTAACTTCATCCATGCACTATTCAGTTATGGCTACTGACATGTTTGTGTGAACAGACAAGGAACATGTACTGTGTTGCATGTCACCAGTTCATGCTGACACTTTGACTGTCTGCAACCACCTTGCAATTGTTTGATACAGCAGGGTACAGTCACCCAATGCTTGATGTAGCTCAGCATGGCACTTCAATGCACTTCTGCTGCAGAGAACAGCTGTTTGCATGTATGCATGCTGTTCAGCTTTATGGACTACTAGTCCTGTGTAAGTTCACCAGCACAGTGATGTTTGTGCACAAAATGTTGTTCACTCACGTATATATACTACCCTCATCTGATGGTAACATTTACAAGTACTTGCCATGTGCTTTCAAATGTATGTTCTTCATTTCCTGTGGTGCCATATTTTTGGTCAAAAGGTAGTTGCCATGATTTTGGGAGCAGCCAAAATATAAATAGCATGTACTGTACATAAAAGTATACACATATATACATTTAGGACGGAAGTAGCTGACTTGTTCCTTCAGGTTCTTTTGGACTTTACCAGAAAATTATTCCAAAACTAACACAAAAAAACATATTACATTTTGTCCATCCATATTAAATGTGTTATTTCAGACATTTTAAGTACAGTCTTTGGGTGTGTTGAGTAAAGTGTGTAATTATGAGTGCTTGAACTAATTTTTCAGTTGTGTTTTGCACATGATCAGGAAAGTTTGGATACACATAAACATATGCACAGGCACTTAATTGAATAAGGATTACTCATAAAAGTTTGTGCTAAACTTTATGTAAGAGCAGAGAATATGAACCATAATGGTGATAGAGACGTATGTGCATTGATTTCCATATCTCCATCATTAGTTTCAGAACAGAATGTAGGACATGAAGTACATTAACATTCAGTAACTGATGTATATTTATTGTAACTTGGGATGTATCCTGTAGAGAGAACAGTATTGGAAAAATATAGGTAACCTTTAACCAGAAAAGTAACAATGTTTTATCAGTTCAAATAACTGTAGACATTGAAATTAAAAATACCTTGCTTAACACAAACATATGAGTGCATAAGTTTTAATTTCAAGGGACTGTTGTACATTTTAACTTGTGCCAGTGGTAATGGGTCTTAGTTTGAGTGCATTGTAGGTATAGAAGTTGAACTTTCAGTATTCAAATCCACCCACTTCCGTCTCATAAACCCAGCCCAAACAGAAAATATTTTGTAGGATATTCATATCTCAGGTATATTAAAATCCTAGTGTATGAATTATTGTATAGCGAACATTTAGATTTTAGGTATTGTAAGTTGAAAGGATTTTTGTCCCTTTCAGTGAACAGTTGCTTCCATGAGAGTGCAAATTTAGATGTAGATGGCAGTTCTGCCACAGTGCATAGTGACAGTAATTATGATGATATTAGATTTCTTTATGATTTGTGATGTTAGTCAAGCTGTAAGAAACTTATTTTCCTGTTACTGAAGATTTTAAATGATCAAGTGTTAATTGGTCATTATGAGTATTATTTTAATATGACACAGTTTTCTTCCAGTTCTACATACAAGAGCAATAAAAACACTGGGGGCTCAAATCTTACTGCACCCACATAATGTACTGTCAATTTAAAAATGAAACCTGTTTCTGCCCTGGTTACTACAGTGATTCAACTATGTAGATACACAAACGGTTGAAAAAACAACCTATATGATGGAAACAACAAGCGTTCATCATGCAGATAGTCTGTGTACCTGGTCAGCTGGGGTCTCCTTTAAAAAGTTCAAGTCGTGATGAGAAGACTGTATGGAAATTGTGTAATTAAGTAAAAGGAGGAAATGGATTAGTTATTTATGTAAACATGTTAAGAACATTTAATAATATAATAAAGAAACTACATTTATACAAAAGTATCAACATATTTGCATTTAAATACAATAAAATATGTATCTGTACCAAAAAAAAAAGTGTTCTGGATATTTACATATACACATAATGCATCTATAATGTGATTACACAAAGAATTTTGACAGGTCTGGGAAAATGAAAATTTATTGCTGTTAAAGTAATTATCCATACACTGTGTTTCATCAGCTACATTATTAAACATATGATGTATGAGTGACATGCATGATGTGTCATACTTTTAAAAACCAAGCAGTTTTTATTTTGTCATTTGCCATATTTATTTTTATTTCAGTATGGATTTGCAGTCTTTAGAAATTATGTACAATCTTTGATAAAACTCACAACATTTACTTGCATAATCAGGGATAAATTACAGTCATACATAAAGGAACTTATACTTAGTAACGTACATATTCTTAACTGGTATCTGCAATTCATAACTTGATATTACATTGTCCTCCAGGTAGCTCAGTGTTGTTAATTCAGTAGGGCATTGTGTAACATTAAATGCAAACGTGAATAATAACAAAATTAAATCGAAGCTAGTAATAGCTAAAAATGGAAGATACGAAACAATAAAATTTTCCCATCATTCTACAATCAGATTCCCCCTTGACTCACTGAAACTGTGATCAAATTAAAATTAATTACTCTAATCTTGACACCAACTGACCAACAGTCAACTGACATTTTATTTGAAAATACAGGCGTAAGATTGAGGAGAAAAATATTCTACACACTGTAGTGCAGTGAGTTGTAATGAAAGCAACCACCTTGTTTGTCACCTCATCTTGATGTTACATTCCTGTATTTTATAACAATAATGTACATACATTTTTACACAGAAATATCATGATCTGTACATATATGTATATAACATATCAATATTAATGACCAGAGGACACAAGCAAATGGATAACAACCATATTTATCAACTAAATGTTCTGACCCAGCTTGGTCTGCACTACTGTTACCACCACCACCAATAATAATGATAATAATAATAATAATAACAGCAACAGGAGCAGCACAAGATCAGGCATTACAAACCATATATTATGCAAAAAAATACCACAAACAGAAACAGCAAATGCAGACTCTCAAAACAATTTGATGAGACAGCAGAACACATAATATCAGCATGCCCAATATTGGCAAAACAACAATACATACAGACACATGATAGAGTGTATGTTTAACTACACTTTAACACATGCATGGCAGTAGGGGTGAAATTAGACAATGAACACTTGTAGGACCATGTACCAAAATCAGTTGAAGCAAGTGATGAAGGTAAGGTAACCCTATTATGGAATGTGAACTGACAGAACCATTCCTAACAATTCTTATATGTATTTGTTGTACTGTGTGTGCACTGCTCTTTTTTTTTTTTTTTGGTATTTTAGATTCTGGGCTGCTTGCTAAAAGTCAGTTCTCG
>Ga0136643_10019042_pt1 | contig 10364 bp, 1 predicted proteins | sample TergutLab28metaG_FD_96883 | JGI IMG/M metagenome (GOLD analysis project Ga0136643, IMG submission 96883) | Labiotermes labralis P1 segment gut microbial communities from Petit-Saut dam, French Guiana - Lab288 P1 (version 3) (version 3) | ecosystem: Host-associated > Arthropoda: Insects >... | reverse complement strand
ATACCCACATCCCACCTCCTGGAGATCCATCCTAATATTATCCACCCATCTACGTCTAGGTCTCCCCATTGGTCTCTTTCCCTCCGGTTTCCCCACCAAGACCCTATACACCCCCCTCTCCTCACGCATACGCGCCACATGCCCAGCCCATCTCCTCAAATTACAATAAAACTTCATAAATCTAGGCGAGAAAAATGTAATATTAAAATGGCCTTTAGAAAAATGTGTATACTTACAGCCTGGTTTTAGGCGCATTAAGAAAAACAGCCGCCAGCCATTTTGAGCAGGAAATAAAACTTATCTTTTGTAAAATGCTGGAAGATTCTCGGTTAGATAAGCAAAAGTTTTATGCTCACTTCAGCCAATGATCACAATATTCATAAAGTGTTTTCTGAGTCGTAGAATGAATCCACATCCTTTAAACATATTTGCAAATTGGTGGCTTATTTATCCCACTTTTTTTTAAAAGCATACCTACAACAGACTTTTTTTTTCTTTCCACAGCAGTCTCCTCTGCCTGGCCATGTGCTCGAAATTATACCAAAAGGTTGAAAATTACAACAAGAACGTCTCTCCTGGTAAGCAACATTTAAATTAGAACTCGTTTAATCACGCAACGCATTAGTTTTGCATGCATTCTGCTCACGTGCGTGTATTTCCACGCTCCACCACACCAAAATTTGCTGTTTGTACAAATATCCATTCTGTGTCACTAGGAAGAAAAACTGTTATATTTTCCTCAGTGGCTCCACGGTCCAAAATATTCTTCCAGTATTCCGGAGATGTAGGATTAGATTGCAAACATCTCCACTAATCGTAAAATAAAAGTTCTCTCAGTATAATAAAGGCAGTCAATCAAGGATTACTGAAACTTTGTGTGTGACAAATATATGACAGATAAAGGACAATGCCAGAATATACTGTATCATGAATCTACATGTCGCAAATATTTAGGCAACCATCAAACATTCACGCTAACATTACTAGTTTATTTTTAAAAAAACAACTAAAAATTAATAATTATTTATGTTTACAGAAGTAACAACTAAATAACTGCATGAAGCAGGCCTTTCTTGAGACGCTAGTAGTTCCTCAGCTAGCGAAGAAACTGCCGCCATTTTATGGAATTTGTGGCTCGTTAGCTTAAAGTAAGCCGAAAATCATTTGGGTCCAGCCCACTTATGTTGCAAATTAAAATCATTTGGGTCCAGCCCACTTATGTTGCAAATTAAAATCATTTGGGTCCAGCCCACTTATGTTACAAATTAAAATTAAGGGACTCATATTCCACAAGAAGAAGGATAATTATTATTGTTATTATTATTATGATAATAATAATAATAATAATAAAGATGCCCTGCAGAATGTTAAATAGTTGCCTATATGCACAGCGTCATATTCATCAAGCTATAAGGCCTAATCTTAACAGTGGAAATCGTTAAAACCTCTGACGTCATAAGTGAACATTTTTTACTTCATTATTTTTTCAAAAAATCTCTTAAATTTGAATTATGCTGTAAGCTGCGTTTTACACTGCGTTTTGAGGCGATCCTAAGAATACTGTATATTCCACACGTTTCACGCTTCCCGTGAATCACGACACATTTTCATAAGGAAAGATTTGTGGTTGGTCTTGAGTATATAAATATTGTATTCTATTGAATTGTCGTTAACTCTTTACCAGATTATATGGCCTAGCATCCTATAATACACGAGTCTTATAATTTAAGGTTAACAATGAGTGCGTGTACCTTCATCTCTAATCTCCATACACTTTCATGGCGTGTGTAGTCACAACCCTATTTACTTAGTATTTTCTGACCATTATTGTTTAAGCAGATGTTGCTATATTTAGGAAACAAGATCTGCAGCAAACCTGTCACATTATATTTAAATTTATGTAAAAATAATACTTTACAAAACAACAAATATCAGTATGCTTACACTGTTCAAGGTAAATCAGTACATAAAAGTGCAAAAGAAGCTTGTATTCGGCTCCTTTACTCATTAGAATTAACGTCAAATTTGAGGTGCTCACAGCGGTGTTGCCGAAGGCGCAAATCTTCTAGAAACGTTACAAATACTTCGAAAGGAGCAAGAAATTAATAAGTCATAATATTTTACTTATGAGGAAATTAATACATTTCAATTTAATCGATTAATTAATAGATATGTACAAACGAAACTATTTTTACTTAAAAATTACAATTTACAACTTGCGCAACATGTCATAAATATTATTGTTATATATATATATTTGTACAAATTTGTACTTTATTAGCAGTATTACGGAATCCAGGCGTCTTGTAATGAAAATTAAATAATATAAAATATGTGCTCCAGATAATTCCTTCATGTAATTAATTCAGTGAAACAAACTTATGAATGCGTTGGGCTTTTAAAAGTTCCTTCAGCCGAATTTTGACCCAAATACTATAGCGGTACATATTTAAGTTCAGAAAAAAATTAGAAGCCAAAACCGTCAACTTTATTTCTTGAAAAGCAAATTTCTAAACGTGAATCGTAAGAATTTTCGTAGTTAATAGGCAGTCATTTAATACTGAGCACCTCTGTTTAAAAGTTTCGTTGATGTACACAAGTTGACCTTGGTCTCTAAGACAGTTACCTTTAGGCTACTTTCCTTCCTTCAGGAGGGAAAGGAAACTTACGGTAACAACGTAATGGTTGGTGGGCGGGGGAGGAAGGTGGGTATGAGGGAGCGCGTATCTCCTTAAAACTTTAAAAGTGATGGCTGATTTTCACGAAATTTGGTATGAGCTTCCGGTCACTGGAAACCACCTCAACACAGTCCTTTCAAATTTACAAGTTCCACTGCTTGATGCCTAACCAAATTCAGCTAATGTGCAAAAAACGTAATTAATAAAATAAAAACTGTAAGTGTAGAAACAAACGTAAATTGTTCGTGAAAATGGACCTGGAAGTTTAAAATCACAACGAGTTAATAAACTGGGTTATCTTCTTAATGCCAAATCAAACTGAACTAATGAGCAAAAAACATAATCAATGAAATAAGAACTGCAATTGTGCAAAAAAAAGTGTTTTAAATAACAATAATGATGATGATAATAATAATAACGAATAACCTGCTTTGTATATATTTGTAATTAGAAAAAAGTGTATCTTTACTTATTTATTTATTTATTTATCCTTTTTTAGTTACATCTATACCTAAGGGAAAGAAAGTTTTAAGTTGCCTCGGGCTGTAACCTTTTCCTTTCCTGAAAAAGGGATTCGAACCTAGAGTCTTATACATGCAAAAACATATAACTGGCGCCATATTCAGTAGTATAATTTAAAACTAGCGCTGGTTGCCATATTTGCAGTAAATTTTAAAATGGAGTATGTTTAAGTTAGGTTAGCATCAATTTAAAAATGGCGCCAATTGAAAATGGCAGCTTAGTTTAAAAAGGCACCAAGCTGTCTGGCGAGGCGCCACTCTGTCTGGCACAAAGTGCAATTAATCAATTAAATCAATCAAGTATAATTTTCATATCAAGATCATTTGCATATTAATTAGATCAAACAAGATAATTTTCATATTAGTCCAGGGGTGGAGTAGGAAAAGTTCATTGACCCCGCCGGCATGTTTGTTTACGTCACGTGACCGTGACTTCATCTCCGACGCTATCCTTGCACTTACAAGAAAAACAGCATGGTACAAGCATGAGCATATATAAGATAAATAAACCGCAGTGCGACTTATTTATGGTTCTGAAATTGTTTAGTAGTAAATCCTCACATATACACAAATTTCGCTAAGTTGAATTGCTTGTAGAATGCAATAATAAATAATATGAGGGACGTGAGAAAATTGTATATGGCTCTTTATTTTATGGTAATGGAGAGAGAAGAGTATTACATTTGCTAGGGAAATACAGAAGGATAGAGTAAATGGCATAAAGACTGGGCTGCGAGGTACAGATAGCGGAACACTGGTTCGAATCAGGTAGGGGCAAAAATAGCTTCTTCCAAAGTGTCCGTACCGATTTTAGGTCTGCCGGCCACCGTATTCACTGTGTACTGTGTGTGTTCGATCGAGACAGGAAAGGAGAAATGTGCAAGCCAGAACGTAACGCGCCTTAAATACACTCACATGTCACTTATAAAACGATTAAATTACAATACACAATTTCTACTCAGCAGTTTCACAAAATTTAACACAACATTTTACAAATATGGCACAATTTTATGTTTTTTACACCGTGCGTTTTAATCTAATTAACAATATAAACAAACGAAATGCAAATTTCCTTAATTAATATTGTAATGTTTAATATTGTGATGTCTTCTAAATTTTTTTTTAAACTTATGTTTCCGTGTATCACAATTCAATGTTAATAAAAATCCAACCAGATGCAACAGTATGCAGATATTTATTCACTGCAATGTCACTCTACATGTTTCGGGTGTCACAGCACCCATCATCAGGAGTATTAAAAACTGTAACCGCAACCTCCGGTACAAGTGAAAATACTGGTACAGCGGGCCACGTTGGAGGGAAGTAGCTGTACCAGTATTTTGACTTGTACCGGAGGTTGCGGTTACAGTTTTTAGTATTCCTGATGATGGTTGCTGTGACACCCGAAACATGTAGAATGACTTTGCAGTGAATAAATATCTGCATACTGTTGCATCTGGTTGCATTTTTATTAACACTGTCTTCTACATATTTTGAAACCAAGGGTTTATTTTCAGGACGACGGTTGTGTATACAGGGATTGTATGGTGTGTTTTGCACGCATCAGTATAAGCAGTTGTATACCGATGCATGTAAAACACACTACACTGCACCTGTATACACAACCGTATTCCTGAAGATGAACCCTCGGGTTCGAAACATGTAGTAAACCTCAAAAAATTAAAATATTAATTTAGAAAAGGTGTATTGTGTTGGTTTATATTGTATAAACATGGCAGGTCTTAAAATTTCTGTCCTTAATTTTGCGTTGATCCGATAGTGCCTTAATTTAAAGGTAAGAAAACTTCTTTCGGGGGTTATTTGTTGCGAAAAATTACAAAAAATATTTGCAAATTTACCCAATTTTGAGAAACCATAGGCCAGGGTTGATGACAATTTTAGAACCTGAGTTTGTGGAAAATTAGAAATGTGTCAGAAATCCTTGTAACTTGTCCTTAATTTGTTGTGCTAAGATAGTCGGGTCTAGAGCAGGAGGAATTTCAGTGGATCTTTAGGCCGTATTAAAGAGTGTTTCCTTGTTACGTTATACTGAGTAAATTAGTTAAGAAACAAAGTTATTTCCTTCAAACGTTACATTATAAGCAGCAGCAGCAACAGAGGCAGTTACAAAATGCGTCAGTTTGATTGTAACTGTACAAATTATCAAATTTCAGTCCCTTCAGAGCACACTGCTCCGTCAAAGAATGAATACATTTTGCTGCTTTCACGCGCAATTCAATTCCGTTTTGCGTCAAATACTCTTACAGGCCAAGTAAATTCGTTTTGCTTCGCACGTATGGAAGACGGACGGCATGTTCGTCACGTCACGTTTAATCAGGATTCAGCAAGCTGAGTAAAAAATGGTACATATTACCAAGATGACATTTGAAAGAACGTAAATTTGGTGACCGTAAGTTAGATGTCAATATTTCGCATATAAATATACCGAAAAGCAGCCTTCATGCTGTTAAACAACAAGTTTGTAATACAGCAACACACAAACTGAACTCTCAAATCGTCCAGCGTTCTTTTTTTTTTTTTAAGTTGGAAAAGACGTCACTGAATTGTCTGATATTATATGTTGCCAACCAAAACAACAAGTGTCATGCAGTATCACCTTACTACACACCTTATAAACAGTAGCACAAGTAGACGTCTATAGACTCGTGCTAAATTCAGACTCTACCTAATGCGGCTTATTTTAGAATATCAGCCTGAAATAACAGTCGAGGCCATCTAAATTTATATCCCTCTCTGCTCTGCATGAAATATTAATTACTGCGGCAAGACGGGAAGTTACACTGCCAGAAAAGATATGTGCATTTACTTTGAATGCGATTTGAATAAGAAGTAGGATGCTGAAGTCACTAGATACGCTGACCCATTTGCATGCACCGCGGACTAGACGTGCTGTTTATGTTTTTCCTTCGTTTAATCTCCTTCCTCTTGAGAGTTAAAGCCATCATTCTACCGCGCTTAAATCCCCTTATCTTTTATTGTTCGTGAAACCGATCAAAATTAGACTTTCAGATTTTCTTTGTGCTTGGCACGATCCATGGCTGACTTCCTTCATCATCGGCATATACCGTCTCCTTTATTTCTGTTCCTGGCTACTATTAAATGTTTCAGTGTTGTTGTTGCGGACTGCAGTTGATTAGGTTGTAATGCCGATAATATCTATATTTAAAGCGGCGGAGTGGAACAAAACGTTTCTACGGTGCTGATTAAATCCATGCCAAAGCAAGCAACAAAAGAGCCTTTCCTCCGAAGATTTGCAAGCGTAAAACCCCATGGATAAATGTCTATAAAAGGATCGTGATTTGTTAGTATGTCAAACATGGCTAAGCATGTAATCCGCAGGACTTGTAACAGTAAACTTAACTTTGTAACGTGATATTTATTTACGTTATTTGAGCTGCCACACTGGTTCGGTGCATGTAAAAAAAATAAACGTAAAATTAAAAGGAAGTTAATGGCCTTGAACGACAAGTCATGACCAAAGAATATTTGTGTGTTCTCTTAGGAACATCTAGAAATGGAGCGCTTAATAACCAAAATGGCTACCTACTGATTATATTTGATCAATTCACCATTGTGCTTTACACTCTATACGACAAACCCAGCTCATTTTTGTTTTAGTCTTTGATGAATAATGTACCGTTGTGTTACAGATAACTAAGGGCTAATAAGAACGTAGTCAAGTATTACTGAATTTGTCGTTAATACCAACCCGCTATTAGACGTATTAATTCAAAACGAAATAAGTGGATAACAGGAATATCTACAGGATAATCTTCATCCGTTCGTTTACACACTAAGTTCAAGCGTGCACAGGCGACAGGCAAATACTAAAAGGACAAATAAAATTAATTTCAGTAAAAATTTCTAATTAAATTAAAATGAAAAATAAATGTTACGAAACCAACAACTATAAATCGAAATCACGAGTTCAGTTCACAGTAAATTAAAAACCGATAGTTCTAACAAAAACGAGGCATAATACAAACACATTAAGACAAGGGAAATTAGGATAGAAAAAAAATCTGTGTGTTACTTAAATTAACCTATTTTAAAATATTAACGTCAAAGTGTTGCATGAATCCTTACAACATTTTACAGTATACACAGCATTTACTACATCATAAATCAAAAACTCTCTACGATGTTAAAGGTAACAAGATCACAGGAAAAACAGGAACAAAATTAGAAGGCTAATATGATATAAAAATTAAGAATAATTCACAAGCAGCAACCAAAAATTAGAATATATTTATTGAATTTTTAACTTACTATTTTCATATAGAGTCTAGAACATTCAATGAGATAAAATATTTTGAAAATCCGAATAAAACAAACCATAACAAATGTCAGTTACAAAAACATAAATTCAGTGGAATTAATTATAATTACGTACGATGAAGTAAACGTAAAATCTCAAATAAAAATATGTCATACAATGTATTTAACATTTCGTATTTTTATATAAAGTCTCAGATACGTCCTTTGGTCCGAAACATGAGGCGTTTGTTACACAAAATATTGTTTGAAATAAATTCGGTTTGTTACTGACGGCGTTCTTATTAAACACTAGATTGTTTATTTCGTTGTACGCGACTAAATGTCTGCACCGAACGACTGATGCAGCAGACTCTCAATTAAGATCCTGGACGAGACACAGTCTATCCTATCACGTTTATCGTGGTATTACTCAGTTCCGTTAGGCAAGTTTTGAGGTACATCTACTAGACAAGTGCAGCTCCCTTTCAAAAACCCACCTATTCATTACTCGCCATTCATCCTGCCATTCGAAGTGACAGTAAACTAAGAAATTGGTAGCCTCATCGGGTATGACATAAACAGATACTTTTAAACAGCTCGTCAATGGAGTAAAACGTTTGAAAATATCCACGGAAAGAATTCCTAATTTTCTGATGACTTTACGGCGTCGTAAAGCGTATGTCGTTAAAATGAGATTTACTACAGGCTTTCTACTACGCCGTCGGCATCGTTAAATACAAAGGAAGAAAGACGGGGCAGACAACAAGCATATGCGCAAATGGCAGTCTGAAAATACAACACTAGCAGTCTCCCCCCTATTCATAAAACTGTAATTATACAAATTAGAACAGCAATAATTCAGGATAGATCCCTTTTTTTTTCACAATTCCCACTTACAGGAAATGTAACATCAGTGCCTTGCAAGTGTTACTTTATATTCAGTTTCCGTGATACATTTCCCCCGATGCTCACATGCGTTGACACTTCGACTGTCGAATGACATGTAATGTACTCGCACACGTCCTGTTCTATCGTGCAGGCTGCAGTGGAAGACTGGGTTCTATATGATTGATGTTCGCTTGTTTATCGAATTCTTACACCTTTCACCAAGACCGATCTACCAAAATCTAAATTAGGATCAAGGAAACGGGCTACATAAGGCAGATGTTGACACACGCCCCTGGAGGAACACTTCAATATTCTTGTCATAGAATAACTTAATTCTAAATGCTAACGTGTTAAACTAAAATAGTGATAAGTGATGATGATAGTGATAAGTGATGATGATAGTGATAAGTGATGATGATCCTAAATTCTTTCCAATTGGAACAGCAAGGTAGTAATCAAATAACTCCTCTTTTGGCAAAGGAGCATGTTGTAACACAGAAAGACTAGCCTGACGTCTAACCTAAGCCCTTTTCATAAGAAAGATGGGAAACATCACGCATCACAGACAGAGAATAGCCTGACGTCTAACCTAGGCCGCTCTCGGTGGAGTGAGAGAAACTTGCATAACAAAGGGAGATTAGCGTAACCACTACCCCAAGATCCTCTTGTACGGTAACACAATGGTGGGGTTATAACAGAATATATCCGTGATGCCATCATCAATGAGACCTATTCCACACCTGGAAACGTGGTTTACTGAGATAATACAAAAATAATAATTTATCTTACTAGGTTTTTGATGGAATTCATCAGTTTTATGGACCTGACGATTTATTACCAAGGGCGAGATAGGAACTAATAGCTTATGCTTTTATATTCTGTAAGTGAAAACGTAAAATCCATATCGTACATTTCCATAAACTGAATAAATCATATACTTGGTGAAGTGGTCCCTTTGTACATCATTAAGGCGTATGGGGGGAGCAGAGGAATATCTCCGCTTATTGTTACCTTTGCATCAGATGGAGGAGAGTCCTGAGCATGTATCAGATCAAATATATACACTTACTTCCTGTTTTATACAGATTAACCAGGTACAACGATCTGTATAGTGATTAGGACAAAGCCAGCAAACCGAAGAATCGTGTTTCGATTCCTGTCAGGGACGAGAGTTTTCCCTATCTCCAAATTCTTCACACCTACTTTGAGTTAAATCAGTAGGTAACGGAAATTCTTATATCTTTGGTGTTCAAAGGATGCTGACCACGCGCTTCCATAAGACAAGCGCCGAGGTTAAGAATGTGTGTGGAGATATACCTCCAACATTCCACATAGAAGCAATTCTAACTTTACCATTATGCAGACAAACAAACATATTCAGCCCACATTTTAAAGCGTAGGACGATACGGTCTTATATACGTGACAGACAAATACAGATTACATATCGCCTTCTACTTTTCTTAGTTTTGATGATTTAATATTCGACAGACGTACGTAGATACGGTAAATGTGACGTTTACATTCCGGAAAAACGAAAATTTGGCGAAAATGTATAGAGAGCATTGACTCTAAGGCAAGCAAAAGTGTAGTTTTGTGCCATAATACCTTCTTTTCTTTCTATTGTCTCTCCCAAATGTGCACCTTATCGTACGATCTTTAATCCACCATTAAAGGTCAAGTGAAGAGTTGAGAATCAAGATAACCTTGACCGAACGTAAAAAAAAAGACCACTGTCGAACGCTACAGGACATTTTGTGCAGCAGAAAATGTCTGCTCAATAACTTGGTCCACGCGATTTCCTGGAGAAATTATACACAAATTATACGTGACGGCGTATAGCAATGTTGTTAGAACACTAGCAAAGTCTTGATTGCGACGACAGAAAAACTTTCCATGTTTCAACAAATCACAGCCCCCCCCCCCCCCCCCCCCCTCCCACCCCCCTCCTCCCCCCCCTCCCCCCCACTCTTCTTCATAAAAAATAAAAAAACAACCTCT
>Ga0136643_10019040_pt1 | contig 10365 bp, 8 predicted proteins | sample TergutLab28metaG_FD_96883 | JGI IMG/M metagenome (GOLD analysis project Ga0136643, IMG submission 96883) | Labiotermes labralis P1 segment gut microbial communities from Petit-Saut dam, French Guiana - Lab288 P1 (version 3) (version 3) | ecosystem: Host-associated > Arthropoda: Insects >... | reverse complement strand
TAGGCAGGTGGATATAGCGCTGGTTGTTTTGTGTCCATGGGCGGCCCACGAACTGGCCCCAGGGGCGTACCGGGGGGGGGGGGTTCACCCCCCCCCCCCCCCCGAAATTCCGAAGGCCCTCCAAAAATCGTGCTAAACTCAACCCGATTTGAAAACTGTTAAAAATTGCTGAATTTAGGATGCCAACACCCCAAGATGTTCGGAAAAAAGGCAGTAAAATTATAAAACTACCGCCGGTTTGCAATTGTTTTACATTAGCAATGACAAATAAATTGGTTGACATCATAAATAGTCTTAAAGTACCAAAAATTAAAATAAAATTTAATTATATGAAATGAAATTTCTTGTACCAAATTACAGCTGCTTCCAGAACCCCTGACTAGGGGGCTACTGCCCGCAGATCCCCGTTCTCTCTGTCCTCTGTCCTCAACTGAATTTGTTGAACCCCCCCCCCCCAAAAAAAAATTCCTGGGTATGCCACTGACTGGCCCACAGTCACTCTTGTGGCCATTTGCCATTAAAAGTTTGGAGATGCATGGTTCAGAGTCTCCCGTTTCAAAAGACGAGAGTAAGCATGTAGGGGCTGTGTTTTTTTCTTGTGAACTGTGGCATGGAAAGGAAGATATGGTTATGAAAGTTGAACATACATGTCAGAAACACAGTAAATCATGTCTTATGCTATTTATTCCACAACACTTCCTATACATGCTTCTGGTTCCTGGTTCCAATCATTTGTAGAAGCTTAGTTAATGTTTGTAAAATTGTATCCAGTGGCATAAATGTTTCAAATATTGTATGGTAGAATATGTCAGATTGTTAGAAACCTCTTTTTTTTTTATTTTGGTATTATTTTTACATCTAGATTAATGCCCTCAAAATGTCTTGTCGTCAAGGAAATTTTCTGATCCACATTTTATGCATATTAATGTTTTCCTTCATATTTTATTCCCCCCACCCATTTCGTAATTCAGTAATCACCCTCAGAAATACTTGATGAGGCGCATAAACTGTGAGATGCCACTCTGGGGAAATGACCAACTTGATGCACAATTACGTTATATGATGCGTTTATTGGTACAATCCTCTACGTGTTTCTGAGCAACTCTGTGCTCATCATCCTGATGATGAGCACAGAGTTGCTTGAAACATGTAGAGGATTATAATAATAAATGCATCATATAACATAATTGTGCATCAAGTTGGTCATTTACCCGGAGCTGTACCAGGATGCATGGTCAGCAAAACAAAAATTTGTGAGATGCAATTTTGTGCCATGGCTCAGGCTGATTGTCACCGGCCTTTCACCACAGAGGCCTTGCTCCATTCTGAGGTCAATACACGTGGGATTTGTGGTGGACGAAGTGGCACTAGGACATTTCTGTTGCAGTACTTCAGTTTTCCCCTGTCCGTATCATTACGTCATGGCTCCGTACTCATTCGTCCTTCTACCGCTGACTCTGTATGAACTTAGCAGATGACACTGTCATTAAGTGAAACAGTTACAGTTACAGTCATATGGGATATGACGCTGTGATGACTGGTAATGCATTACTGATGTTTCAGAAGAGCTTCCAGCTTCCATCTGTAGGGTAGAATTGTAATTTTGAGTGGAACTCTCCCAGCATTACAATAGAAGGCTTGTAAAAAATACCGGTAACATACCACCAATTAACACAGAAATCCTGTCCCAGGATATTGTAACCTTCGCCAGCCACACTACGGCAACCACAAATTGCACACAAATTGCTTCTCTCTTGCACTACAAGCTGCATAGTGCATTGTGCATGCTGTTGCACTTATAGTTCCATATATTCTGCTTTGTTTCCAGAACGTCTTTCATTTTGTTTTGGCATCCAGATGCCACATACGTGGGTAACAGTCAAAACTTTAGATGATTCATGTGTTGTATTAAAATTTTTTCCTTTCCTCTAACTGTGCAGTGTTGTATATCTGCTGCAGGTATAGGTGGACTGCCCTGCAGGCCAAGTCTGATCTTTGAGACAGCATTGACGAACATGACAATGAAATTTACGTGTTATATTCCGGTAAAAAGTCATGTCAAGTCAGTTGTAGTAATTTGTTTTGGCACATGTACTTGGACTGGCCCAGCCCTTGGGATTGTGTGTGTTCCCCACATGGCCTGTTCTTTGACAAACTTGTCCTCCCTCTGTAATGTGTATAGGAATATCCTGCGGCTGTCGACACATGAGACAAAAACCCAAATTCAGGACTTAAAGTGTGTACTTTAGTTTAACCACAATTTCGTAGATTGTAGATAGCATCAGACATGGAGTACTTTTGTTAACCACGGGTTTATGTAAGCACTCCCAGCACTTGCTGGAACAGTCCGAACACACGAGGTGGGCCAGGTGCTAATATTCTTTTAGCAAAATGTGAGAACCCAGCCCAGTTTAGTATTGTGTGTTCATATTTTGTTTGTGTTGATGTTGGAACATTCACATTAACCATATTTGCCCAGCTAATGTACACGCTGTGCATCTTATTTACATGCCCCTTTTACATACTTGAAGAAAACTTACAGCGTCTTTGTGCATACATCCGCAATTTATGTGCTTGTCAAAGTAACTGAATCCACTGAAGTTTGTTTTTATTTTTCTCTGTAGGAAACCCCTTCACAAAGTGAGAAAATGAGCGAGCGAGCATGAGAGAGATTGTGGTGTTGGAACTGTTGTAATGACTGAGCCCATGATTTCAATTTTGTGTAAAAGTGTGCCTTTTTTTCTTCCCCCCCCCCCACCAGTTTTATCACAATATCCATTAAGTTTTGTTTTGTTGACTAATGAGTAAAGTACATCTTTTTTTAATAACATGAAGATTTTTAATTTTCTGCTTATTTGTACTTTTCATATCGATATCAATTTGGTTTTTAATCTATGAATTCTTTTTGTGATGGCTTTTACATTGTATGTTAGGTCTAGCAAGTTGTTAAGTTTAACTAACCCAGACTGTGCCAGCGTTGTTCAGATCAACAGTAGACCTTTTGGAAAGCTTTAGTTTGTTGCCTGCACCTTAGTATTCTGATGTACAGTCAGCATCATGATCAGTCAATGCTACGTGCATATTGTTTGTTGAAGGTGCTGTACTGTTTATCTTCTCTGGTCATACTCAGTTGTGTGCCATCATGGTGTTGCTTTTGTGGAATACAAAAACAGGAAATAAAATATATTTCTGAAAGTGGAGAAGTAATAAATACTGGAATATGTATAAACTTTTTAAACTAATTAAGTCCTTTATTTGTCCAACTGATACACACCAATTATTATAAAATTGTTAAACAGTTAAAATCATTTATTATAATAGTTGCTCCAACATGTTTCGGTTTACATAAACCATCATCAGGGAGCTCTTGGCCTGTGCTTTGCTAAAGTTACAATCTTGACTTTGGTTACATATCATTATTTGAAGTTATCGGTATTGTGGCTGCATATTTTGTTCAGTCCTGTTATGCGTGTGGATCATGCACTGTGCAGATTGAATCTGCACAGTGCATGATCCAGAACTGCACAAAATCCACGACTGAACAAAATATGCGGCCACAATACCGATAACTTCCAATAACGATATGTAGCCGAAGTCAAGATTGTGACTTTAGCAAACCACAGGCTGAGAGCTCCCTGATGATGGTTTATGTAAACCAAAACATGTTGGAGCAACTATCATAATTTTAAATGATTTTAACTGTTTAATAATTTTATAATAAAGGACTTGATATTATCAGCATGCGTGGTGCAACTACAAAGACTGTTTTTGAGCTAATGTTTACAGTGCTATTTTTCTTGATAAAAATTGAGTGTAACAACATTCTCCTTACCATGCCTCAGTTCTGGCAATATTCTGTCCAGAAGAAAGGACACTGTTCACAGCTGGCTGTGTAATTCAGCAACAGTATATCATCTTCTCATAGGATCTGTGCAGACAGCTTGTGTTTTTAGATCTTGCATGGGAAGTTTCATGGATAAGAATATGTGGTATTTGGAGACTGGCATGAAAGTCTTAATCTTTTAATTCATTAATGACCCATACTTTCACAGAACCATTGAATGAATCAGAAATGTACTAATATTTCCAAACACCTTTTAGGATGACATTTAACAAAGTTCTAAATCAAACTTCCAGATGATGAAGGAGGTACCATAAAGCCAGTGTTCCATGGAAAGAAATCCTCACAGAATGATCTGTACATGCGCTTGGGTCTCTTGCTGGGAGATAATGCCCGTCATCCTGCAAGAGCAATTCAGTCGCCACCACGTCGACCTGGGTCCGCAACCAATCGGATTTCTCACAGCCATGAATCGTATGCTTCCATTTCATCTCTGGCTAGCCTGGAGGTGCATACTTTGGCTTCAACAAATACGAGCCCTGTGTCAACACTTACAGGTATTTGCCACTGTCAGGGATTGTACATTACAGGTAGCCTTACATAATGCTGAAGATACATTCCTGAAAGTGATCTTCTTTGTTGTTATGCTAGGCATTAATCTTCAGTGTCTTACCTGTCATCTTGTTCCACTTTGAAATCTGTGGGACTTAGTCTGCCGTTGGACTAAAACTGATTTTTCTGAGAGTTGGGCTCATTTTGAATATAATATTTATTTGAATTTATTTAGAATTAGAGGGCACAGGGGGATTTCTGTTGAGTATTATAAATGTTGATGATCTACACAAGCTGGTTGCTCACCCATTTAATGCTGTACAGAAATCATCCTGAATGGAATCGCATTAGGTCAGATTCTAAAATGTGAATTTAACATGGCATTGGACCAGTAATTGATTTTCTAAATATCGGACTGTTTTGAACAGTGGAGTTATTTGTGTTCTTGTTCACTTGCACTTGTGGCATACCAGCTAGTAGAGGTTACAGTAATTTTATGCTCAACACTTAAAAAATTATTGGACTGAATCTAACGTGAAACCATACACAATTTTGTGGGAGTTAAGTTTATGGTGATTGTTGCTGAATTGTGAGTCACAGGTAAGTAACAGTTCAGGAGGCCATTGCCTCAAAGAATGTGTGTTGAACAGATATTTAAACGAAAAATTAACAAGGTATATAACATTTGTATGAAGATAGTTGCTGAAATCACTTTGATGAGTGATACATATCACATGCTCTGAACTGCAGTGTTGACAGTCTCAGTATTTATTTGTGTGATTTATCCGAATAGTTTGAGACAGATTCAAGAATAGTTTTTAATTTGGCCAGAACAACTTCCTGCATCTTATTGTCATTTCAGTGCACACTCAATAATCCCCACAGAACATACTTTATTCTATTTTAGTCAAAAATCATCTCTAACTAATAAAACTGTGTATATAATGGGGATAAATATACTCTTTTCTTTATTTTGTGTGCCATATAAGAACAGAGTTCAGTGACTCACCTGTTTTCTTCAGGTTCCTCAGAGGCTGACGCCCATAGTCACACTCGGACGCTGAAGGATCCGTCATCAGACAGCATCACGTCACTCATGTCCATGTCCAGTCAGAGTAACTGTTCATCTAGTCCTGTCAGCAGGAGACATTCTGTTACAAGTTAGTTCTTTTTCTGCTCTAAAGTGTTCTGATGACAGTATCTCCTAATAACACTAACTAATCTATCAGAAATATCTGTCGCCTGTGGTTACTGAAGGCTGGATCTGGGGTTCCAGTCTTGAGGTGGGAAGGTGTGATGAGGATCCTGTGTTGGACCAAACACCAAGGATCATCATAATCATCACCATCATCACCATCACCATTTGTTGTCACCTTTATTCAGAGTGTTTACAGTTATATATAAACCATGATTCTAGGGTATATAATGTGGCAGTTACTCTTTAGCTACACTTTATTGTGTATGTAATGTTACTTCCCTTGTTGAATGTTTACAACAACAACAACAACAACAACACTACTACTATTACTACTACAAATACTACTACTGCTACTACTAGTACTAATAACTGTTTATACCTTTATACAGGGTACTTAAAATAGTATACTTGAAACATGCTGATTCCAGTGGTTGTGCTGCCTAAGGCGTGAATCTGCAGCCGCTCAGTTGCTGGGATTGTGGATTTCAATCCTACTGAGGGCACAGATGTTTGTCTCTTATGCCTGTTGTGTGTTGTGTAGGTAGCAGCCTCTGCAACGCGCTATCACTCATCCAGAGGTGTCCTATCATGTGTGTGTGTGTGTGTGTGTGTGTGTGTCTAATTGTGTGTGACCTAGAAACCTGAACAGTCAGGCAGCTCAGTCCCTAGCTGGGCTGATGCACCACTGACTAAAAGAAGAATACCTGAAACCAAAACAATGTTTCTAGGGTATACATTGTTGCAGATATTCTGTGGTTACAATATATGCTACATGTAATGGTTTATCCCATAATAAACCTTTTTTGTACTTTTACATTTGTAGTTTCTGACGTGTGAGTGTGTGTGTGAGTGTGTGCATTGCCCAATTCCTTCATTTCGTGCTTTCCCGGTATGTTGCTCAGGTATTTTCGGAGTGATTTTGAGGTAGTTCCAGTTGCCCCTGTTAGTACTGGTATCACTTTTGCTTTGACACTGGTCATGGAATGTATTTGTATTATAAGGTGTTTGTTTCTTAAAATATTTTTTACTTCTTTCTTGATCATGTTTTATCATCGTCATCGTCATCATCATACTTACACAATACCTGATGTCCAAAACATTGGTCAAGTGTTTCCTTGAAGGGGGGGTGTTGTTGGAGGGATGTGGAGCATAGTCTTTCAGATGCAGCTATCTCAGCTGTGCTGCAGGCATTTGTGAAAGTAAGTCCACATACCAATCAGTCAGATATACCATTAATTTTTCCTTCCCATCTTCTGTATTTGCTACTGAGAAGCGAGTGCTGGAACATCGCTGTTTGGAGACTCAGACTAACACATTTGTGCATAACAGAATGAAGGCACTTCTTAAACTAATGAACCTTGAAGAATAAAAAACCAACTAGATGTTGCTTGCTATTTATGTTTTACTCCCTAAAGACTCAACTTGTTTCAGGCATATTAATGCCCGAAACATGTTGAGTCTCAAAGAAGTAAAACATAAATAGCAAGCAACATCTAGTTGGTTTTTTATTCTTCAACTATCACAATGATGCACGGTCCAATAAACATCACATAATGAACCTTGTTTGTAGATAAATTTATATTACGACAGTGATTACAGTGACATTGGTGTATTTGTTACCCTTGCAGCATCTCAGCCTGGCCAGGTAGAGGAACTCAATATGTTCAAGAATCGGAGAACCTCAATACGCAGGTCTGCTCGAACAGGATCTGTTAAGGGCCCGATTGATCCGAAAGGTAAGTAGTTTGATTGTTTCTTTCTCTGTGCCATTATCATATCTTATTAAAATAATTGTTACATTTCTTGACACCAAATACAATAAAATTAAATTGTAGTGAAAATAATGTTCTTGTTTCACATCATGGTTGGATTTTTCTGTGTTATGAAGAAGCACCACACTGTTGCTTAGTTGCTTATGGAGGCTTCGGTGTTGGCTGATGAACTGTCTGATTAGAACATGCCATTTCACTGCAGTTGGCCTGTAAGCTTACTATCATAACCTGTTGGTAACCTATATGGTGAGGTAAGTTCAGTCAAAAACACAACTATATATATATATATATATGGCTAAATTATGGTATTTATTACCAATGGAAAAACTACATGTTTCAGCCTATGGCGGCCATCTTCAGGTTTTGACAACTTTCTTTCTAAAAGAGTTCTATATAATATACCACGTGGTTTAGTCATATTATCTGAAACTCTTTTAGCAAGAAAGTTGTCAAAACCTGAAGATGGCTGCTATAGGCCGAAACATGTGATTTTTCCATTTGCTAATAAACACCATTATTTAGCCATATATTTATAGTTGTGTTTTTGACTGAACTTACCTCACCATATAGTTTAAACACACAATGGGGATGACACACCTCAGAAATATTGGTAACCTGTTTAATTTAATGCACATTATAGAATTCACAGCATGTTTTGATACTTGTAAAGAGTTTGGTATCACGTTTTATAACTTGAGCTTACTGAAGGGAAATTCTGATTGGCATTTGACATCTATTTTCCTTTTATGTTTTTTTTTGACCATATAGTGTAATAAAATTATGCAATATAAACCAACAAAATGCACCGTTTCTAAAGTAATATTTTAATCTTTAATTTTTTGGTGTCTTCTACATGGTTGAAACCCGAAGGTTCACCTTCAGGAAGATGGTTGTATGTCCAGGTATGGTAGAATGTGTGTTTTACATGCATCAGTATAAGTAGTCTTGTAGGTAGAAGAATGGGTTTGAGAGTTGTTTGATCGAACACACTCTTCTACCTACATGATTACTGACACTGATGCATGTAAAACACATTCTACCATACCTGTATACACAACCATCTTCCTGAAGATGAACCTTTGGGTTCGAAACATGTAGAAGGCATCAGAAAATTAAAAATTAAAATATTAATTTAGGAAATGTGAATTGTGTTGGTTTATATTGTGTAATCTATTTTCTTGTTAATGCTGTGCTATTAATTATGCAGAAATCATTAGAATTATAATTTATCTTCTAGAATTCTAATCTGAATGTTCTGTCTATTTTTGTGTTCCATATTTTCAATACTGTACCATATATTTTAATCTTCACTAATCTTGTTTTGGAACACAATACAATAGGAGGGATAAAATAAGGAAAACCTGCATAAAGGTGAATGAATGATGTTGAATTAGAGTTGAGGAATATGGATATGAAAATTTGAAGAACAAGTACTTTGGACAGAACAGGATGGCCATCTGTCTTGAGGTAAATCGAGGCCATACTTAAAGGACTGTAGTGCTATAGAGGAAGAATCTCTTAATTTCATCTTATTCACCTGGGGTTAACCAGGCATCAAGAAACGTGCATGGCTGCGTATCCTACATGAATTAATGGAAACCAGTGGCTAGTGATGTCTTACCTTCAGTTTAAATGTGTTGTAAATGAAATAAATTACATCAGGATGTTTGGTTTGTGTTTTGGAGCTAAATGCTCTGAACCATACTTAGTTGTTTGATTGATACCCTGTATTTTCCTTGAGTGGGCACTGTACATCCAGCCATACTTTATCAAACAGGGGGACTGGTCACATCTTTTCTTTATTGAAGGTTATTACAATGAAGTTCGTATGAAGTGGAACAACGCACTCTTGTAAAATGTATATGTGAAGCATGCCCTGAGACTACATACAAGTTGATTGCTGTTAAATTGTATTACTGAAATGCTGAATATTTCCTGTAACACTTTAAAAATATTTGATTTCAAATTTTGATGTGTTTACAGTTAGGTTTGCGAAGTACCGTGCCCCACAGCTTACTCTGAAGCCTCTATTCTTTGAGGTGCCCCTGCAGGAGCCTGACCCTCTGTTCCTGGGTCGACACTGGCTTATCCGCGAAATGGAGGAGTCTTTGGGCTCCGCTAGCCCAGGGGTGCTTATTACAGGCAGCCCGGGCACTGGCAAGTCAGCGCTTATCTTGCAGTTGGTTGATTACAGCTGCTTTGGGAGGAGAAGAGATCCTAAATATCAGCAAGGCAAGTGTTCGGTGTACTATGCAAGCAACCAAGTGTCCTATTTCATTCTGCTAATGGTTCAGTTGATATCCCTTTCAATGCAGGACTAATATTTTGTGCATACAATTCCCCATTGATGCTGATACATCAAATGCTGGCCATGTATAATGCTTTTATTCTGACATTTAAATACGTTTTGTTGTTGAGAACTGCGCTTCTGGGTTATTAACCTTTTTTGGATTCTTGACCCTGAAGATGGGGCCGGTAGATTGTCCCGAAATATCAGTAAGTAATTACCGCCTCTTGTTGCATAAGAGCCCAGAATAGCGCTGTTTATCATCTACTTCACAGTGGAAGCCTGAAATCATGCACATTTTCTTTTTGTTTTGCCCTGTAGCATATTTTCATAATGAAGTTCACTACATGGAAACTGTGTTGTGTTATTGCAGACCGCAACTCACCCTGCCACCACGTTGTACTAAAATTGTGAATGCTTTGAGTTAGGACCTCATGTCATGCTCTGATGTTTTTAGCTTATTTATATCTTGCTGGACTGCTACTACTACTACTACTACTACCACTATCACTTCCACTACCAGTGGCTAGTGATGTCTTACTATGTCACTATCACTACTACTACCACCACCACTATCACTACTACTACTACTACTACTACCACTACAACCACCACCACCACCACCACCACCACTATCACTACCACTACTGCTACTACCACCACCGCTATCACTACTACTACTACTACTATCACTACTACTACCACCACTACCTCT
>Ga0136643_10019039_pt1 | contig 10366 bp, 1 predicted proteins | sample TergutLab28metaG_FD_96883 | JGI IMG/M metagenome (GOLD analysis project Ga0136643, IMG submission 96883) | Labiotermes labralis P1 segment gut microbial communities from Petit-Saut dam, French Guiana - Lab288 P1 (version 3) (version 3) | ecosystem: Host-associated > Arthropoda: Insects >... | reverse complement strand
GTCCAAATACCTATTCCAGTAGAGAAATGATCTTAAAAATTATTTAAATACACCAAATTAGATATTGTGTATAAGATGAAACACTATAGTGTTGAGAACCAGGGGAAGAAGAATCATAATTGAGGAAATAAATATTTAAAATGCAGAATATTTCAATTCATTTGCCAGGAGTATTCTGAAAATTATTTTGAACAAATGCAGAGCATTTTTAACCTGTTTCAGTGAACATGAATCATTCCAGAAATGTAATAAAAATTCAGAATTCAACAGAAGTCTTTTAGAAAATGGACATTCCCAGTAGCAACCATAGATAATACCATAAAAGTAGTGTATTTGACCACTGAAAGTTTCTTCAATTCCTAGTGTGGAAAAAATTTAGCCTACTTTTGAATGAAATAAAAATGCTAAACATTTGAATGGCACATATGCTTTCTTACATAGCACAATCTTTGACTTCTTAACACAGAACAAACTAATCTAGACTGCAGCTGTTACCTTAGTCTTCTTCTTCCCAGTACTTCAAAGCATATAATAATCAGCAGTCAGCCACTTCTTCATCTGAGAAGAATAGTTGCCAATACATCCACAATACATATATATAAGTAACCATACCTCACGTTCTTGATTCAAAATAATGTAATTTGAAACTGTGTGTTCGTATGTCTGTCCTTAATATTCTTCCTAAATATTTACAAAGAACAACCCATTTTAATATACAGTAAAAGTAAACACAATGCCTTTAGTAACAAGTTTGACAAACTTTCAAACAAGTTGTACATTGTCCAAAATTAATCTAATTTTAACTTTTATACTTTGAGCTGCATATGTTGTGTGTATATCAAAATCACTACATTAAGGTTTTTGTTTTCCAAATTTTATCCAATCATTGGGAAACCAAGGCTTTCTACTCTACATCTGTTTAAATAGCATACATATCTATTTTCAAAAAGCACCTGTCAGCTTCATCATGTTTGTCCATCCATCCTTCTTTCTTTATGCAAGTGTGTATATTCGGTGTGTGTGTGCGTGTGTGCATACTATAGTGCTTACCATCATTAGACATGAAAGAATTCACATTATGTAATTCAGTAAGAACTGTTCTTTATTTTTGGATACCTATCACTGTTTTTATTCATTCACCAGGAGATGAAGTTTTCTGAATTTTTTAAGTATATACTGGGTCTCTACTGAGACAGAATATTTTGGTTTGAGCCAGAGATGGTTTTTACTCTGTCATTTCTTCAAAGCAAATTATTTTCTTGATGTAGGATTGCTAAACATTTTTTACAAGTTACTTTTTTATTTCTTATGCTTTTTGTCATTGTGGTCTCTTTTCATTGAGATTTGATTAAATTCTGAGTTACCAACTATATTATTATTTTTGGCAGGAATATACTAATGCATTTGTCTGATGTTGGTCTTCTACGCTCTGTACATTACACAGGGTGAGAAGTAAACTATTTATTGTTATATTTTAGAAACAAAATAAATTCTTTTTATTGCTATTTTGAATTCAGTTAGTACCAGTCAGTTTTGTATGTATGTAGAATTGGCAACAAACAATTTCTACAAATAAAGAGCAATTAGTTTTAATGCAGACAGTTATATTTTATTATCACTGAAAACTTAGATATTATTTCTAGATGGTGTGGCTGCATGATGTTTATCCAGACGTTAAGCGGATATGCTGTAGGACACTCCAAGAATATTTTTGTCTTTCAATGGAACGAAGGTATTCACTCATACACATTTAAGTGTGAATAATTTGGCACCCGAAATCAGACTTACAATACTGACACATACAATTGCAAGCTCATAGATTGGGCTCCAGATTTGACATACACACAGAAATACTTACTCATTCTTTGGACTTGGATCCAAGTATAATTGCAAGAAGCAGGAGATGATTGAAATTGTAGTTACCACCTCAAGTAAAATTAATCCAAATTTTGGCCTCTTCAGTAGGGGCAGAAGCAGTAGGGGTGAGAATAAATACAGCTGCATATCAACTGATAGGTACCATGTTACGGGTATGCACTGTGGGTGAAAATGTTCAATAGTATGAAAGAAGCAATTATACCACATGCTGTTACACAAATGTAGATATCATTAAACTAATGAATTCTGCTTGTTTGGTTTATTAACTTAATTTTAGGGACTAAGAAATTACATTTGTATTCTTCTAGACATGATGGCACACCACCTGAAAACACATTATATAATGATATTAAACAGTAAGTTTTGAATTTGATGATGATGGACATGTCTATTAAATGTTTAATGATCTAGTTGTGTGTATAAAATTGTGCATATGTGTACTGTAAATGTATCACAGAGTGCCTCCATATCAAATCAGTCAGTAAGGTGTCACGCTGTTGACAGTGTAGTGGGAATCCCATATTCCATGAGGGAGTTTGGAACTTTCTCCTCCACCATGCAAAGAGATGATTAGATTAGATAGATCACATCCATCTCTCTTATGAAAGCCTGTAGTAAAAATTAAAATAATGAAGAGTGTTGCCTAAGCAATTTTTGCTTATATTCACTGTTGCTTTTCATATGTTAAATTGTAAAACTCGTGATAGTGGGTAGTGGCAATGCTTTTTTTGTAGTAATCAGTGTGAGTACATTTTCATCAAAACAAACAGTACACTGAAAGTAGGCTTTATTTCATATACTTATTTAATTATTTTTTTGTATGGTCATACCCCCACCTCTCCCAGTGGTATAGGTACAGATACAAGCACATGTTGTAGATTCGAGTAGAATGGTCTAACTTACTCTACTCTACTGCCTGCAGTGGGCTTAATTCATTCCTTTCTTTAGATAGTGCTGACATGACTATTGAACCCCATGAACCCAACAGTTACTGCAACAATATCATGCATGAAGAAAACACAGAGAGACTTATTTTGTTTACAATCTGATTTGTATTAATTTACTCCATTTGTAAGGAAACAGCGACACATTTAGAAGAGATATTCTTACAGTAAGTTGTAGATTGTCTGTTCAAACCAACACAATAATTAATTTTGATCTACGTTAAGGGCTGCCATTTATAAACACATTTTAGATTAATTTTGACAAAAATGACTGAGGATGGAAGTATTGCTGAAATAGGCCATAATCTTTACTGTCATGAATATGTACTTTCATAAACATATAGATTTTAACCCAATACGATTTAAATACCACTGATTTTTATAACGGCTATATAATTTCCATGTGTATGACCAACTCTTACATTTCTCACAAAAAAAAAATTACTCAAGTTTCACTCAAACCACAGTATTATATCCTGGAGCCCGATCGGCCGCAGCATGTGCACCCCGCCCCCAGTTTTTATCGCTCAGCAATATTCTTCCGCCATCTTCATTTCATTTTATTCCCACAAGGCAACGTTATTAGATTTTTTTTTGAAGTTGCGTAACTGAAGTTTGGTGTATGTTGGGTGGAGGAGGGGGGGATTGTGCCAATAAAAGCAACACACTTTTCCTAAGAAATACGAATTAAAATTGTTCTGCACTTTACTGTCCGACATTGCTTCGGCATGTCCTTCAAAGCAACTGAGAACCCCTTGGATAATGGAGCGAACGCACTTAAAAATGACGATGAAACGTCCATGTTTCAAATCATCCTGCATAGGTAATGTATCATACACTTGCACAAATACACACTAACATATATATTATATGAATTTCGCTATCAATTTTAAGGTGCTAAGTGACGTTTTTCTCCTCTACACTTTCTAGAAAATGAAGTTCGTATTGCTATTTCCTTCAAAGGTTTTAATCATGTTACATGCTTACGTATTTGTTTATCTCCATTAGCACGTGTTACTTTGTTTATTTTACGCATTTTATAAAGTATTTTGAAATAATTACGTGCATACTTTTGGGTAAAAGAAGATAGCGTGGAAAAGATCTTATTTTATGAATAGAGATCCATGTAAAAATTATGGCAAAATACCAATAGGAAATTACGAAGATTTGCTAAGGAGGTACTGCTTAGGCCATACATTTCTAGTGTCGAGCAATACGGTTGAGCTTTCCTGTGTAGACCTTTCCTATTTAAGACTAAACGTCTCTGTAAAGATACAGTTTTAAATTAGGGTAGATAATCTTAAGGTGTGACATTCCTGTTTTTTATAACGCTCAGTAGTTAGGACGTAATCTGTCGATACACAACTTTAATTATAGCAAATCTAGAACAGTTACATTTTTCAGATGTATAAAGCAGCCAACAGAGCGTATGTATCAGACATTGTAAAAAGAAAATTATACAAATTCAGCCATACAGATTATTACAAAATGTATGGCCGAGGTCATGCCCTCACAATAAGTAATTCTTAACGTCACATCTGGAAAACATTTTTACAACATATACAAAAATATTGTAAAATCCGTTAATAATTGAATTATATAAATATAGGAATAATAATACTTCTTTAAAATTTGCACATTTACTTAAAGATGGCCACACATTTGGAACCATGAAGAATGTTATGTAGATTCTATATTTCAACACAGAATGTTTCCTAGTAGCTACCACGGAAAGGTTTTATATTTGTAACGAACCAACAACCGACACTCAACTTAATGACAAAGTACTATTTGTTCTAATAAAATATTCGAAATTATAATCAGTAAGAGAAGACACTAACACAACACCCCTACCATATATCCATCCAACTTCATCATTCCCCTTCCCTTCCCTTCCCTCTATTCCACTGATGCTTCCCTCTCCAGTCCTACCTTCACATACCTATAGACGTCCAAAGTGGGCCAAAATGGAAGGATGTACATTGCGAACATGAGACACGTATTGTGTTTTATTTAGTGGTTTGAGAAGGTTATAGTTCATAGTGAGGGCCGGGATAGCTCAGTCGGTATAGCGACACGCTACGGTCCTGACGGTTCGGGAATCGAATTCCGGTGGGGATGAGATTTCCCGCACCCGTCCAGAGCAGTCTTGGGGCCCACCCAACCTCCTATACAATGGGCGTGACTTTGAACACCCACACACATCTAGCGCCGAGTTTAAGGAAAGAGTAGAGCTATACATCGACTCCCACCCCGGTCCTTCGTGGCCTGTTCTAGGGTGAACTCTACCTTTAGCTTTATAGTTCATAGTGAATCACTCTTCCGTATATGCACGAAGAAGCGACTGGATCCAAATATTTTGAATATCATATTATATTGTACATTAGCGGATTTAGATAGGACGATACACTCATGAAATTTTGTTGACAGATGTAATGTACTCTTGCCATACATTTTTTATAACTACGTATAAGGTGTCTTACATAGTATATTATTTTCGTTGCAGATACTACAAATGCTATGAACTATCCAATAGATTAACGGCTCACAACTTTCATGCTTTCATCTACACACATATGGCCTACCATACATTGGCTTAAAAGGGGGAATCTATGGAGGATTTTTTTCATTTCAGAAAATTAATTTTTTTAAAAAATGTATGTAACTTAATCATTAATTATTTTTACAATATTAAAAAAAAAAGTTTTCCAGATGTTGGTTTCACAAATACTTTATTTTAAAGGCGAGGTCTCTCCTGTATATGTAGTAATCATATGTATTGCTACAGCAGTATAATTTTCTTTTTTACGTTTTCTGATATATATTCCTCATGCTGGATGCCTGATACAGCCGGAACATGTAGCGCTTTTTGATTTGCTGTAATGAAAGTTGTGTGTCGATGGATTACGTCATTATTGTTGCGTAGGTAGATAAATGTAGTAAGATATTTATTTTCATAGCACTTTTATTGATACCTTTACTGATAATAGCTGTGGTATAGTACCTACAGAAACGTTTATTATACTCAGTATCTGGGCATACTACATTATTAAATAGCCGGTCCCAGTGGCCGCGCGGTCGAAGTCGTAAGTCTGCGGCATAGACGTTCGTCGTGAGTGTTGTGTATTGTCAGGTAGAGGTCTCTGCAACAAGCTGATCACTCGTACAGAGGAGTCCTACCGACTGTGGTGCGTCGTTGTGTGTGATCTAGAAACCTCGTGAATGAGGAGGCCCTAACCCCCCGGGGGCTGTTGCGCCAATAACATAATATATTCTGTAACAACTGTGACTATTAAAATCTTCTGTGTTTGCACATGTTATTAGCAATGTGTATATGTGATCTGCTACTCCCTAAATGTGGTGCTGAAAGACCGAAACATGTAGTAAATACTCTGTAAAATAAATATTTTGAGTCCTGCGATTTAAAATGGTATATTAAAATTACGTATACATAGTTTGTGAATTTAAAAAAAAACTTAAAAGTGTGTTTAAACTAGTTGGGGGTGTCTTTAATTTATGTAATAAACTAATTTCAGGCATGCCAAATATTTCTTTAATCTAGACGCCAACTCAATAATTTACAAGCTGGACTTTTTTCTTCGGGTTATTTTTGTTGTTAGCGACTAAAAAAACCGAAACTTTATTTTCATAGTGTGTATGTCTAATAAATCACAAAATACACATTGAAATCAATTTTGTTTTCTCAAACCCCAAACCATTTATCTCCACTCAAAGCCAGTACATACCATTTCCGGAAACTTAATAACATAGTTTTGGATATGTAACATTGTTGCCCACCAGTTTTCTTTGCAGTGCAATGTCATTTTAATATCCCAAAGTGGACCTGATCCAAAGTGCAAGATGACACCCAAGTGTATCAGAATAAGTGCAGCCACAACAGGTGTTGTCCTAGTAAATGAAAAGAAAGCCAATTTCAATTAGCTTTTAACAGTAACATTCCAGGCTACTAGTTTTCAACATCGCATACCATGCTACCCTACCATTCCTTAAACATATGCCAGTTGTACCGTGTGAACTGGAGTGTAAGAATGGTTACACAAAAGTAAATATAAAAAATACAAAATGGATTCGTAATATCACATTAGTATTCGAAATTGAATACATTTCATTAAATAGTTAGAGCATAAAAATAAACTTACATTTGAAGCTTGAAAACAGGAATTCTAACAATAATAGTGGAAGTTACTGTTGTTGTTGATGTTAAGCAGTGACTAAGAAAGTAAGTTTAATTCACCCAGCTCGTTACTCCATTATTTGACAGTCTGCAGCAAACGGTGGTTCGATCCCAGCTGGTGTCAGTGGATTTTTCATTGGCATAAAATCCTTCCGATCGCAATACGGCCCTGGGGTCGACTCAGCCGCTAACAGAAATGAATACCAGGAGTATTTCCTGGGGGTAAAGGCGGCCGGTGCGTAAGGCTGACAACTTTACCACCATCCTGTGTCGTTGTCACGAAATGTGGGAGCCTTAACTTCCTGGAACCCTTTGGGCCAGTCCAGGCCTCTAATGGGACTGCTTTACCTTTTTGCAGCAAGCGGTAAATTTCTTAGTTTGTGTTTGTAAGATTGTCTGTTGTTAATTTTTATCCAAATTTTATTCCGTGCAGTAATTTTGTTAGAAAAATAATTTGCCTTGTTTTACATTTTATAAAATAAACATTATTTGAAAGTAGGTGTATTTTTATTATAAATTTGGTTATAAACTCCAATTCTAGTATGCTGCAGTAAAATGTTTATTCCATGTGAGCAACAAGCCACAAAATTATGAAAAAACTCTTATTAGAATAAATGATATCCTTATGGAAAGAACTACATTAACAGAAAATATATCACGGTTCTGTGCGTGCGTGCATGCATATATACATTAATACATTTATGTGTATAGGCAATTTTTTTTCTCATAATAAAAGTTATTTGACTACTGAGTTGAAGAGGGGCAAATCTAAAATAAAAGCATTTTCAAAGCGATTATTTGAGGCGATTATATTGCCATCTGCACAATCATTTTGAAAACAAAGAGAAAAAATTAAAAAACGTTCTATCCAGTGAGGAATTCTCCAGTGTGGCTAGTACTGAGCTGCCATGCCGCTGAAATGGAAAAAATTGCCTCCATTCTCCATAAGAAAGAGAAAAAGCTTGGGAAATTTTCTTTTAAAAAATCATTACCTTGTGTTACGAAAAATTTGTATAGCGCGTTTGATAAAAGCCTAGGGATGCTGATGATTACCTGCCATACTTATCGCTTGAAAAGTGTGCACGTGTGTGTGAGTGTGTGTGTGTGTGTCTGAGAGAGAGAGAACGAGGAAAATATTTTTTCTCAACAGCGTCCTTTTAACTAACTACCTCCCACTCATACCAATGACTCTGGAGATAACCCGACCAGACTGCTCCTCGCATGTGAGCAAGCGAGAGATAGAAAGAAGACCATATCCTTTCAGTACATCTGGTCATGCAGAAAGCTTGTTGCACTATGTGCTGGAAATGACGGAACTCTGATAGGACTTACTAGTTGCAAAATTTGTTTTCGTTTTTAGGAAATAGTTCTTCTGGGGGGTTTTTTTTTCCAAGTGTGGTTGAGTAAATTCTTCTCAATCTTGAGAAGAAATGTTAACTCAAAAAGACGGAAAGAAAGTATAAAATCACAGATCGCAACGACCCACAAGACCATATTCCTCAAAAATGGCGAAGTGGTAGCACTAAAATTACGTTTACCGTCTTTTTAAGAATGTATGTATTTCACGCATGCGAGATAACGGCCTATGAGAATACTGAACCTGGTCGTCGGAAGACAGAAAAGAATAATAAGACCAGATATGAAGTGGGTAACGGAAGTGAAAAGATTGAAGAAGCAGAAGAATCTAACATCCGAAGATGCAGTAAACCGGCAAATCTGGCGAAAAGTGGCTGGTAAAAGTAACCGGTTTAGGCTAACCGTGTAAAACATTTATACTTATGTAGATAAATTTATTCTTTATTATTTTATCTACCTCATTTATTGTGTCTTTTTATTGCATAATTGTTTTTTTCTAACAGAATAAAACGAAACATTTTTCATAATATTTGGATGTAAATCTTCATGGACACAAAAATATTACTTATAAATATCAGAATACAGTTCAATATTTAATGTTGTTGCTATTCATTCTAAGAATGTGGCTATTTTTGCAGCGAGGTCTTGGTTTTTTCTCTCCAGACATTTCCTGATGTGGGAGACAGTAGTTTTATTGACTGCTACTTTATATTTCTACAAAATTCATCCATTTTTGTTGTACTGAAAGATTCTTGTTTTCCAAGTTAGACTTAGACAGAAGGGTCTTTGTCATGCAATTAGTGTAAAATCTCAATTTTCTTCGAAGTTTGGTTGGAGCACTATCAAAGTGAGGTTTGTTTTCTACATACATCCATATGTACATAAATACACACACACATACATATTTACATACACACACACATACATACATACATATATATGTACATACATCCATCCATACATACATACATACATACATACATACGTACATTCATACATACATACATATTCATTCCACCCATCATCAATTTCATCTGAATATGAAATATATCAATAAACATCAGACAACGTAACACACAGAAAAACATTCACAAGATAAAACAGTAAAACAAAATAAAAAACATATTCACAACAGTAAACCAAACTATTACACCAAGTCATCATGCACAATGGAACATTTACATGCTTAATGCTTATTCTAATGACATTTGAAATATTTCAAAGCTCTAATTATAAAATAAACACATAATTAATATAAAGCATTTACCACTAAAGTAGTCAGTCATAAGAGTAGTTTTGTACTTTATATATCATCCTTGTCTATCTTGTGTTATAAGAATTCAGTGCTTGAATAAAAGTAATGAATAATAAGGTATCTGTATAATTTGTTTTTGAATTTATTCTGTCACTTCTCTCTTTTGTAGTTTAAATACTTGATGCACATATTTTGAATTTTCCCAGATTATTCCATATTGAAGTACTGAATCAAAGTACCCAAAGTAGACCATACCCAGAGTATCTGGAATCAAGCTATGAATTTACTTCCTTATCGAGAAGCATGCAGCACTCAATTTAGGAAGAATTTGTTCTACATGGTTTTTCCAATTGATATGATTTTCTATATGCATACCTAAACATTTAGTTCCTTATACTTCATTTATTCAGTAATCATTATAATAAATATCCAAAGGAACATGTGCTGTAGTTTTAGGTGTAAATTTTATTACATTTGTTTTTGTGATATTTCATACTAGTTGATTAAGCCATTGATTCAGGCTAGTCAGGGCAAGATTTGTTTTCTGTGTTGTGAAGTTTTATACAGTTTCATTAGTGAATCTCTTCTGCTGAATAATGGATGTGTGTGAAGTTGATGACAGTGTGACTAAGAAATTACTGGAGATTCCATTCTCAACAAGAATTATAGCAGAAAAACTTATGACATTGAAGTACGGACGACCATGCCCCCCCCCCCCCCCTCACAAAAAAAAAAATG
>Ga0136643_10019038_pt1 | contig 10366 bp, 5 predicted proteins | sample TergutLab28metaG_FD_96883 | JGI IMG/M metagenome (GOLD analysis project Ga0136643, IMG submission 96883) | Labiotermes labralis P1 segment gut microbial communities from Petit-Saut dam, French Guiana - Lab288 P1 (version 3) (version 3) | ecosystem: Host-associated > Arthropoda: Insects >... | reverse complement strand
GTTGCTAGTTTTAAGTTGTCTTGTGTGTAATTGTTGTTGGTTGGCCGTGTGTATTGTTGTAATTGTCTTGTGTGTATTGTTGTAGTTGTCTTGTGTGTATTGTTGTCATCTTATGTGTATTTGTTGTACTGTGTGTGCATTGTTGTTTTTTTTTTGTACTTTAGATGTCGGACTGCTGGCTAGAAGTCAGTACTCGGAAGGTCCTGCGACCGGCCATCTCGACACAGGTTTTTCTTGGTTTCCCTGTGTCTATAAACAAATGCTGAGATGGCTCCCAAAATTCCAAGTTGCCACTACATGCTTCTCATGTAGTCCTCCCGACTTAAATCTAGTAGTAACCAATTTCATGTTTTGTTTACATGTACAATAACCACTGCCACCGGGTAACAACCCAATTGCAGTTAATAACTAAATAAATTACACGGGTTTTCTATTAATTAAGAGTACTTCCACGGGACACATTAAGTCTTCTATATACCTAATATATCATTTCAAATATTAGAACTTGTTTGATTGCTTAGCGTATAATTACAGAAAATGGGAAAAATAAAGAAGATATAATACAACGAATTAAATAAACTAAAGTTATGTTTGTTAACAAAAGAATGTACTATGTTCGAATAACCTTAGTTTGGAAATGAAAAAGAAAATTATAAAAAGTTGTATTTGGAATGTTCCTCTTTGTGGATTAGAAACATGGACCCTAGGAAAAAATGAAGAGAAGATTATAAATGCATTTGAAACAAGGTGCTGGAGAAGATTGTTAAAAATAAAATGGATAGATAGAATAACGAATGACGAAGTTTTTCAAAGGGTAAAAGAAGAAAGGTTACTTTTAAAAATTTAGACAATAGACGCCACTCATGGATAGGACTTTCAATTAGGCATAACGAATTTGTAGTAAACATCCTTGAAGGAGCAACATTTGGAAAAAAGGCCGCGAGAAGACCTCGACTACAATACTTAAAGCACGTCGCCAGAAGCGCAGAAGCTGACAGTTATACATTAATGAAAAAAAATGGCTTGCAACAAATCCAGATGGAAAGCTGCCAACCAATCTAAAGTTTGAGGGACAAGAAGAAGATTGCTTAGAAACAGAACAGCGGTACATGCACGTTGTCCGATACGTTACCACTTATATGGGGTGCTTTTAAACATCGGTCGCAACAGGAGGAAGAAAACCAGAAACAGAATTTTCACTGTTATAAATTCTGTTTATGTGATGATCCCTATGCCTCAATTATTAAAGCATTCTTTTTCAGTACGCCTGCAATAGTGTATTTAGATCTTCTGCTTGACAAGTCTGTCGGAGTTGTTGTCGCTGCAGCACGGCGAACTTCTTCAACCACTTCGAAGTGGTAGTACAGGACAACAAATAATGGGTATGATAAACATTCAGAAGCAAGCCATGACAAACTTCATATTAAAGGTTCACATTTATAGCGACTGCTTCTTTGTTTAGTACATGTGACTGTCATGTACGTGTAGCTCATGGAAACATATTTTAACTGGTACATGCTTACCAGAATTCAAGGTTTTACAAGACATTAACCCTTATCCTGCTAACGTGGAGAATATGGTGAGCTATTAATGCCAGCAGATGGCAGATGGGATTTAACTCGGCGTTTAAAGGGTTAAACCCGTTTCACAAGAAACGTTAAGGAAGTCATGAAAATAGTATCTGAACTTAATAACTGTTAATTTCGCGCCACAATTACTACAAATACAGCGGCCGTGTGATACAGCTTATGCTGAAAGCTTGCTCGCAAGCTTTCAGCATAAGCTGTATGACATATACCATTGTTGTGTGTACAATGAAAAACTCCTGTTGACGGACAGAGGAACTGTCCGAAACACGTAGTGTTTTATTCCAAAAATAAATTTGAGAAATTAGTAATCTAGTTGGTTTTATTACAAGAATAAGAAGATTTTTTTCTGTCATGTCTATTATCGGCTTTGGATAAGTCTCCTGTCTAGGGAGGATGCAGCCCTGTATTTGGTGGGGTAAATGCGAACCGAGTTGAAGTTAACTGTTCGCAAGAGCTACTGGAGAAATAAAGAATACATGAAGCCTCACCTCTAAACTTTAGACAGTGTGATGGAAAACAGAGGGAACAACTCTTCTTCAAATAGCCTTATTAACCCACTTAAAATATTAATGTTTTGAAACTTACAGAACGTGATAAGGCCACAAAATTATTACGTTAAATGTGGGTTGAAGCCGGTGAACCAGTGGTGGTTATTGAAGAAGTGGGAAAATTCAATCTGTCAACAATGAAGGCCCGATGCTTCTCTCAGAAACACACTAATGTTAGGCAACTCACACACAACTACAGGTCAGAATTTCGCACATACAACCTATCATTCATTTCAGTAGGAAAATAAGAAGTGACAGCTTTTGGCGACACGTAGTTTAAAGACAGTACGGAATCCGACAGCAATCGGTTAATAAATTTGTGTAAATAACAAAAATATTCTCCGTAAGTGAATCAGAGAATAAATGGACGGACGAAAATATAAGCGCATGCATATTACAGGTAGTTTTTTTTTAAAGAAGTAAGTCTTATATCGTAAATCCGAAAAAAGAAGTACCTAATAAGCTTTAATCAGAGAGAAAGAAATTGTTTCATTTAACAGGTCTCCCGGCTGCAAAGATCACACAGCGGTTATGGTAGATGATGGTGAAACTAAACTATTAGGACTATAGCTGTCCCCAATGCTACTTTACTCACCATAAATCCTATACAAGCTGGCCTGAGATCGAATTCCAGGCTCCGCAATAAGATGCCGGGGACTAAACAGCTATGTACTCAGATAAAAACCACAATAAAAGAGAATAAATGACTGATAATAAGTGGAGACCGAGAAGGTATCAGAGGATATAAAAGATTAAGGAGCAGAACAACAAAATCTCCGTTTCGGAATAACAGCAACACCCAGACGATACGCAGCTTCTGGAGGTCAAATTGTAATTACAACTCAATATTATTAACCCACCTCCAGGGACTTATACCAACCCACTCGTTCCGCGTAGGATTTAGCGAACCGTGTTACAGTTTTTATATATATATATATATATATATATACACTTGCGAATCTGAAACTGATTCAAAAGAACGGAGAAGAAAATGTAACAGGTTACATGACATGATCGAACGATTCATCGCTTACCGTGCGACATCCTCCAAATTGCGGTTCAGTTTAGCGTCATATGAGAGGTGACAAATATCAAGCTGCATGAAATGGGAAAGCGCAGTAATTTATCGTGCTACAGTGGAAAGTTGTTTTGTGCCTAAAATACTTGTACAATACTTGTACAATACTTGTACAATACTTGTACAATACTTGTACAATACGATCAGACATGTATCGGCCGTTATCTTTAGCACGACAATTTCAACAGGCTCTTACAGCGCACCCTAACTTAACAATAAATAAAGAAAATGCTAACATTGTACGAGACGTTTGACATTCAGAGGACGGTGATGTATTCTTATAATGAAAGCCAACGAGATGCACTATTTCCCATATTTATTTGATAAAGTACTCTACATGTTTCGGATATGTCCACTGTCCATTATCAGGAGTATCTCAACGCTGTATACACGCAATAGGTACTTATCATTCTAGCTCGTTGGTGTCTGCTAGCGTGGTCAGGATGTTCCATAAGAATTGTACGAGACGCCTAGTCTTTCGAAGGTATCACGGACTTATATTCTGAATTGTAACAATATTAATATTAATCCTGATACCAGCTACGTATTACCCACGACATAAAATGTAATGATACACACAAAGCAGAGCAGGATGCAATAGGATATGGAGAGGCACATATAGGATCAAGAAATTCTTCTCTTTTTAAAGAACGTGACATTTTGTTAGCAAGTTCATAATTTAAAATGTCTTTATATATTGACTTACAGTCTTTAATCTTACGCCTTGCTACATCAAGATTAGGTTTCTATAGTAAAACCAACCAGATTCACCATTGTATCAAATTATTTTATTTTTGAATGACACTTCACATGTTTCGGACGGTCTTTCCGTCCATCATCAGGTGTTCAAGACAGCAACAGGCATGTGTCAGACAGATACTGCTGTCTGCCTGCTAGCAAGCACACAGCAGTATCTGTTTGACTTATGACTATTGCTGTATGTACAGTCTTGAACTCAAGATGATGGACGGAAAGACCGTCCGAAACACGTAGAGAGTCATTCCAAAATAAAATAATTTGTTACATTGGTGCATCTGGTTGGTTTTACTATAGAAATATACCACAATGCACGGCTCTATGAACGTCAAATCAAGATTAGGTTTTAAAGCTATTTTATACATGTAGTTCTAGACGAATCAACTGGTCTTCTCCCTTTGAATTTTTAGAGTGAAATTTTATAACAGCGTCTCACATCACTCCCCTGAATTGCATGACCGTCCTTCAGTTCTTCATTCTAACGGTACTTCTTGAAGGAGCAAATTATGGATTTTCTCCTTACACAGTTTTTTTCTGTACTCTCCGTATATCAAATCCTCACTCCTCGATACTGTTCATTTTCAACCACATCAAAACACGACCACATTTTTACATTATTGTAAGACAACAACTTTGTCACCCTATTTATTTCAATAAAAATGACCTCCTTACCCCCCCCCCCCCGCCCAGGTCGGCGGTTTCGTTGGTCATAACGCCTCACCATAAGAGATTATTACCTAACAAATCAACAAAAGCACATCAATAAAATATATTTTATCATACATTATATTCACCGAAATGTTTTTTCGCTTCTGCCTCTTATCGGTGAATGTAATGTATGATAAAATATATTTTATTGATGTGCTTTTGTTGGTTTGTTATATTTTATGAACACTCTCTAACACAGGACACGCAATATATATATATATATATATATATAACATTACGTCATTAAATGCGACTGTCTCCGTCTTAACCGTTCCCTCTTAGAAGTGACACCAGTACTGCTAACACGACAGCTCAGCTCAGACTGAATATAAACATTGTGTCTCCCCTGGGAAACGATCCTGGAGAACTGAATATTATCTACATCATTCTACCACTCTGCATCACCAATGTCCTTACTGTTTCCAAGCCATTTTAAATGTAAACCATACTGAACTGTAGCATGGCAAACATGATTTGTAAAATTGGGGCCTCAATTCTACGAAAAAGCGATTGTGTGCCTCCTTTGTGTTTTATAACAAGTATTCTAGCCTCATGATGACGTTTTCAAGGTCGAAAAATGTTGCATGAAATGCTATGTACTTAGTTGTGTCGACTGATACGATAACACAGCGGAACGTCTTAACTAATAATTAACCGTTCCATTTGGTACGATTGACTAACAAGTCAGACCTTGGCAGTGAGGCTTGACATTTAAACTTTAGCACATTATTTACGTAAAATGTGAATATTTTATGAACCAAAAACAAAAAAAAAAATATTTAGGAGAAAAATAGGAGATTGTGCAGCATGTGTCCAAAATATAGAACACATATATTGGTTGCCAAAATATACGAAGTACAGCCATTTGGTGGTAGCGGTACTTGCGTCCTATATGAGGATAAGGCCTGCGTGTAGGTTCAGAAGGTCCTGAACCTGTTACTTTCAATTTCCCTTACTACTTCATTTAAAACAGTTCACACGGTGCAACCAATTGCATGTAGATGTAAAAATAATGAACACCTAACACCACCCTGTATCAATGTACTTATTTATTACATTAACCAACAACTGTTTAGTGAGCGCATCCGAAGATCCCAATCGTGGCAAGGGCACAAAACCTTAGAGCAGAATTTCTTTTTACGTGAGCGAACTATCTAGGAAATTCACTGTATAAATATATAAATATATATATATATATACATACACTTAACAAAGTATATATAAGATCTGTTGAACACGCTAAAACAAAGGGAAGTTATAGGGCTGGAGTAGCCACAAAGCGAGTCTCACATTTCACTGGTGCGGCTCCAGCAAGTTTTTTTTTTTTTGCAAAAAATAATATTCAGGTAACTGAAGAATGATAAACCAACTAGATGCCACTTATTATTTTATTGTACTTCTTATAGGCTCAGCATGTTTCAGGCACTGCTCCAGCCTAACCGCACCTAACCTCCAACCTGCAGCAAACCAAGACCGAAACGACCGATGTGGTAATCAACATCATAGTCGCGAGCTCTTGATGATGGGCATACTAATGCCCGAAACATGTTAAGCCGATAAGAAGTACAATAAAATAATAAGTGGCATCTATTTGGTTTTATTTCTTCAGTTATCATAATGATGCACGGTCCAATAAACATCAGATTCAATAACCAGGTACTTTACATTCACAACAGGCTGAACGCGAAAGGTTTTTAAAGACATTTTCTAAAGAAACGACACCGTTAACTACCACTGTTACCGACGTGTTTGCAAAAATCAGACAATTTGTTGTGATTCCCTCAAGCAATAAATAAAAATAAAGGTAAAGCCGTCTCGTTACAGGCCTGGATTGGCCCAGAGGGTTCCAGGAAGTTAAGGTTCCCATATTTCATGACAACGGCATAGGATGGTGGTAAGGTTGTAAGCCTTGCGCACCGCCCGCCTTTACCCCCAGGAAATACTCCTGGTTCTCATTTCTGTTACAGGCTGAGTCGACCCCAGGGCCATAGTGCGATCGGAAGGATTTTATGTCAGTGAAAAATTCCAATGACACCAGCAGGGCTCGAACCAGCGACCTACCGATTTGTAGCACAGCACCTTAACCACTGTGCCACCGCGGTCCCCTACAATAAATAATATTTAACCTTTTGACGCCTAATGTCAACTATAATGGTCCTACCGCATCGCTAACCTCTAAAGTTGCATTTTATATATTTATTCAACAAATATAGGTACTGAATATTTTAAACATGGTATATATTCTCCATTTTTTTTTTGTCTTCAAAATGCAGTTTGTTTTATAATTCTAACGTATTTGGTCCCTGTATTATTCAAATTTTATATACAGGTGTGCTAAAATTAAAAAAAATTATTCCGGCGCCGAAAGGTTAACGCAAAATACGGATAACATTTATAAATAATTAGTATTTCGACATCCGACTGTACGTTTTGTTTTCCCAAATGTATGATGTGTTGCATCTGTCTTATATACATATAAGTGTAAACCCTGTATTCTGTTGCCTCCTCGCTCCGTCTTACCGTGAGTTAAAATATGAAGCATTTAATTCTTCAACCACCAGCCTTAGAAACAATAGACCTCTGGAGCTTAATTTATATTTGTGTTGCATACACAATGGAAGTCTCGCGCTCCCATGGAGAAGTAAAGCGAATAGCTCGTGAGACTTGAGTTCTTATCATCAGCAGTGCTACAGGTAACGGCTGCTGAAGTGTGGCTCTCAGCATCAGCTTTGCGAGGTAGACAAAACAACGCGGTCTATAGAAGGGATTCTGATGACACGGCACGTCTCACTTACCAATGGGTGCCCGAAGAGGCGTTCGTCTCTCTCAGCCCCTAATCGTCTAAAAGAAGACTTCAGATATTTAGTACCTAGAAAAATAATTTAACTTATGCTCTTCAGTACGTGTTATTGTCTCTGCAGTGAGGTTAGTGGGTGCCACAAATTAGCAATTGCTGAATTAGGTCATTTATTTCCGTTTCGCATTGCTGTGACGATTCTAACATTCAGGAAACAATAAAGAAAATTTAATACATTTTATGTTGATGTGTGGTTTATTTTTATACTACATTGTACATAATTCGGTGCAATGACTATCAGTTACCTCCATCATATTTAGCGTTTTGGTGCCGGAATTATTTTTTTAATTTTAGCACACCCTGTATATAAAATGTGAATAATGCAGGAACCAAATACGTTAGAATTATGAAAAAAAACTACATTTTGAAGAGAAAAAAAAAGGAGAGTATACACCATGTTTAAAATATTCGGTACATATATTTGTTGAATAAATATATAAAATGCAACTTTAGAGGTTAGTGGTGCGGCACGTCAACTATAGTTGACGTTAGGCGTCTAAAGGTTAATGACAAAAGCAGTCCATAATGTTATTTGTTGTTATCATTATTACATGTTGTCACCCTTATGCAGCGCATTTACAGTCATATACAAGAAACAAACTGTGTTTCTACGGTACATAGTGTTGCAGTTTGTGTGTAGTGTTATGGTACATGTAACGTTAATTCCAACGTTGAATGTTTTAAATTTTTGCCTTAGCATTTTCCGCAGTGATCGAATCCCGGTGGGGACGAGAATTTCCGCCCGTCCAGACCGGTCCTGGGGCCCACCCAGCCTCCCGAAAAATGGGTACCGGGTCTTTCCCGAGGGTGAAGTGCGGCCAGAGCGTGCTGCTGAACACTCACTCCCTTCTAGTGCCGCGGTCATGGAAGGGCAGAGCTATACCTCTACCCACCCTCTGGGCTACAGTGGCCCTGTAACCGGATCACTTTACCTTTTACTTTCCGCAGTATGTGTGCAGTGCCCAGTGTGGCTGTTTCATGTAGTTTCTGTAGCTCATGATTTCCTGGTATGTTGTTCTTGTATTTTTTGAATGATTTGGAAAAGGTTCCAGTTATTATTACTATTATTATTATCATTATCATCATCATCTTCTTTATGCAGGGTATTTATACTTAAATTCCTGAGAAAAACTATGTCTCTACGGAATACAGTGTTGCAGCTATTCTGTTGTTACTATTCATGTTGTTTATATAGTTAGTTTCAGTGTTGAACCTATTGTATTTTTACATTAGTACTATCCGAAGTGTGTGTGTAGTGTCCAATATGGCTGTTTTCTGTAGTTCCTTGACTTCATGTTTCCCTGGTATGTTGCTCACGTATTTTCTGAATGACTCTGAAATAGTCTCAGTCGCCCCTATTATTACTGGTACCACCTTTGGTTTTACATACCACATGCGCTGTGTTTCTATTGTAAGGTCTTTATATTTTAGAATCTTCTCGACTTCTCTTTTAATCACATTTCTTTCTCCTGAGATTGCAACGTCTATTGGAACATGTTCATACCAATGTTTTTTGTTCAGCTTACCCCTATCTCCTTGCATATGTTGAAGCATAGTTTTGCACACACTTATTATTATTATTATTATTATTATTATTATTATTACTATTACAGAGCAACATCGCCCTGTGATAACAAAAATTCGGACGAGACAGAAGGCATTTGGAACCAGCTAGCTCTTTCCTGCTACGTGAATATTTATGTGTTGGTAAATGTAAATTTTAAACTAAATTACTGCTTTGCAGAGGTGAGCAGAATTAAAATATATAAAGATCATATAAACTGCCTCTCACCTTAAATTTACTTTGACAGAAGTCGATAACCTTTAGTTCCGAACCGCCAGTGGCCCATTATTACTACCTTCCATTAAAAGGTAGCGTCCACAACAATCACAAGACTATACGTTACAGGCATTTGTTTATTTAACCCACGTCACATATCGATGTTGTTAACTATCACGGGTCATTACAAGTGGTGATGGCGGTAGTTTACTCAGGCGCAACCGCCCATCAGTACGATGTTAACAAGGCTGCGCCAATCGGTTTATCACTAGGCAGTTTAACTGAGCCACTATGCCTAATATGCTGAAGTCCATCAATATCCATATCGAAACACTGCAGCCTACAGATTAGGTTCATAATTCGTTCACTGTACATGATGGCGGATGCAGAGCGGAGTTGCCAAGCATCTTAGGTTTTAACTAAAGAACATAACATAGAACCTCCAATACAGGCGTCACCGCCTAATACAATATCATAACCAACCTTTACACTAATCCCATCAGAAATCGTTTGGTCTCTACCGTAATAACCATATCCTCTGCACCGGACGGCCACCTACAGGTGTGAGGATACCAGATGCTGTATAACACAATTTTGACCTCCTGATGATGAGCACATAATGCTCGAAACATGTAGAGGAGTTTACTAAACTTATTATGAAACAAGAATTTGTGCTGATTTATCTCAGTAATTAACCAACTTGATGCACAAAATTTTTGTTTTACAATAAGTTTATTTCATGCCTCTACATGTTTCGAGCACATGTGCTCATCATCACGAGGTCAAAATTGCATTACACAGCCTCTGGTATCATCACACCTATAGGTGTGATGATACCAGAGGCTGTGTAATGCAGTTTTGACCTCCTGATGATAGATGTGATGATACCAAAGGATGCGTATTGCAATTTTGACCTCCTGATGATAGGTGTGATGATACCAAAGGCGGTGTAATGCAATTTTGACCTCCTGATGATGAGCACATAGTGTTCGAAACAAGTAGAGGCATTTACTAAACTTATTATAAAACAAGAATTTGTGCTTATTTATC
>Ga0136643_10019037_pt1 | contig 10366 bp, 2 predicted proteins | sample TergutLab28metaG_FD_96883 | JGI IMG/M metagenome (GOLD analysis project Ga0136643, IMG submission 96883) | Labiotermes labralis P1 segment gut microbial communities from Petit-Saut dam, French Guiana - Lab288 P1 (version 3) (version 3) | ecosystem: Host-associated > Arthropoda: Insects >... | reverse complement strand
ATTTACACACCACAGTGAATATCTTCAGTGCTCCTCCCCAGTATTATGTATATTTACACACCACAGTGAATATCTTCAGTGCTCCTCCCCAGTATTATGTATATTTACACACCACAGTGAATAACTTTATTCAACTGATTTAGTACTACTAGAGGCGAAAGATGAATTTCTGGATTCTGTGGTATTTTTTATCAAAACGACCTGCATTTTCTCGACGTAACTTTAAAGAATAAACCGTGTATTAAGTAAAACCTCAAGAATTACGTACACAAAGATGCAGGCAGCACTTTCTCTAAACCAGAGTATCTCAAACTATGGTTAGCCTACCACTAGTGTTAGACGAACCATTCTTTATCGGTACGTGGTCTTTATAACAATAGAAGTAAAAATAGTTAAAGTTTTATAAACAAATAAAACATAAACCGTAAATATGTGCTAACACGTGGCATTGGTGGACTCTTTATAGAACTCATTCCTGCGGTCAGCTATTCTTTACAAATTCACTTCTTTTATTCGTATACAAGAAATATTGGTGGTACGTCAAAATCTTAAATTATGTTCAGTGGTACGCCAGCGTAAAATATTTTGAGAACCCCTGCTCTAAACCATTCGTATTTTAGTCCTAAACTACATGATATCACGTCCCAGAAAACAATTTGTATGCATTGTGATTTTCACATTTATACGTATAATTTACATATATGGGCTGGGGATGATATGCCATACAGTTGAATGTGTAAACCATGGATACCCAACCCGCAGACCACAAGGTTGTGTTAAGCGACCCGCAGCCACGTTCGTGAATTATGTGTATATGCTGTGAAATTAAACGGTATTTTATACAACTTGCCGTGATTTTTATACACGTACACGCGGCCGCGACCCACCTCAATATAGCTGTTGTCGCACTTTGCTGAAAATGTTTTTTAGTCCTCTGGTGTAAACTGTTACTGAAACGTTGTTTGTTAATGAAATAAATCTGCTTTCATTGAAAAGACTTGATGGCAAGCTTCACAGACCCACATCGAAATCTCGATCTAATGTACTTCAACCGAAAGTTGAAGTACATTAGATCGAGATCACTTCTGCTTCCATCGCATCTGAGAGTTGTAACCGAAAATATAATTATTACGTTACAGTATTAATAAACCTTTTGAAGTGCAGTAGTCATTATATTTACCACCATGATTTGCATTAAAATTTTTGCATTTTCCCCAAGCAATGTATTACGGTTTAGACACAATTATTAAAATACACAGCCATTATTTCGCTACACAACACTCAAAAACATTTAGGCCTAATGGAAGCAAAATGTGTTCTCGGTAAGAGAATGAGTAGAAAATATAGATTTATTTCTGTTTTCATGCGGTTATATAAGATCAGTTCCGAAGGTTTCTGGTATCATGGGGCGACACACACGAACAAATGAAAACCTGTATTCCTCGAACGATTTGAATGCTCAGTACCAGTTGTTGATTGTTCCTCTCGTGTCGCAGTAGACACAGCCGTGTAGCGGACCATTTCAGTACAGTTCGTGGTAGATTTATTTCGGCTAACAGTTGAATGCTGGCAACATGGTAATATCAAGACCTGCAGTTATTCTTGTGCGTTATGTCATAACTCAGTGTCACTTTCAGAATATGAGATGATACTTGTTGCTGGCTATTCAAGGCGACAGTCTTTGTTTATATCCTGACGTCGTTAAATTTAATACTTGTGGCTGGGGCTTGTAATTTGTAAAAAAAAATGAAATATTTTTTTTTACAAGCCTCAGCGGATGGGGTACGAATAAAAATGGTTAAAAATTTCCGTGATAGATGTGGCATGATTTCGCCTGAAATTTTGTGAGTTTAAGGGAGAATTCCTGCACGCTGAAAACCTCCCCATCTGACGGGGAATCTCTTTGGTTGAGTGTTACTGTGACCTGAATATATTTAACACACATATTTTCAGGTTACAAAAGCAGAGTTTATTCAGAATATGATCTTTTTGGTTTGACACATTTTGATACATTTTAGTATTACAGGTGCATACACATTGTCAAATTTGGACCATGTTCTTCCACTCCGGAAAGCGTAAAAACTAGTTTTCTTGAACATCTAAAGCTTTCGCAACAAGCTCTGACAAACTACCAAAAATGTTACGTTCAAAATTAAATTCTAAGCGTTATTTTTCCTTTGAGCTACAAAAAGACAACGTTAATATAAAAAGGTTTATATTAACACTGCAATGAGAAATCAAGTGCGAGAGAACTAGTCATTAAACGCTGAAAGAAAGGATTACTGAGTCTGTTATACGATAGACAGGTAATATTTCACTACAGCTCGTCCTCGAACCTGCCGTGCTTCCTAATAACTACAGAGTAGCAACTCATCTTCTCCTCTTCATGTTATATCAAAACTTTATTTGCTTTAGTCTGATGAGATATATGAACAAAATGGTGCTACAAAGTTTTAATAGTAACGATTTTTGATCCCTTAAACAAGCTGTATGTTGGACATTGTCCACTGCCTGAGATATACACAATTTACACAACGTTTCGAAAGCTGACTCTGCTTCCGTCGTCAGGTAGAAGTATGTAGAAACCTGTTCGATCAATCAGATCAGCTAATCTGTAAAAGTGGATGTAGAAATTAACTCTAATATATCCAACACGAGAGGTTTTATTTGATTACTTTCAGCCTTTCATCAAAATTGCCTGTGAAAACAGACTGTGTCCAACATAACATTCTTTATTACATACGAGTAAAACTGCAATAGCAACAAGGTTGGCATAACTACACTTCAGTTGTAGCAGTGACTAATAAACCCGAACACTTCTTATCTTTTACGATAGTCTATATTTGGGCAGCAAAGAAGTCTCACGGATGAAAAGAATGGCGGCACCCAGAATTACCCTTCTTTCTATCCACCACTAGGCACTCTAGCCTACGCAAACAAGCCCAAAGTTCTTGTCTCTAGGATATCATGTATCGTTACCAGTATTCATGTTCGCAGAATGGCTAGAAAATTGGAGGGGGCTGTAGTGACTTACAGTGGATGGAGAATCGTTACAGTTTGAGGGGGAGAACGACGAGCCAATCCCGAGACTTCTTTCTGTGCCAGACTTAATGACAACAAATTTGATTTGTGGACTCTTTTATAGCTCGGTTCCAACTCTGCCAATTTAAATGCAGCCCAGTGCACGACAGGCAGAATCTGATGCTTAACTGTTAGGGGTTTCTCCCTAGATAGTGTATTTAGTGTTTTAATTAAATTAATAAGATCTCTATGCGTGTGTATTTACCTGCATGGTTGTTTTATCCTATGTACGTTCTATAGGCCTGCAGTAAAAAGGGACTCATGCTTATGACACGTTCTGCTGCGTTTTACAAACTGAACAGCTGATCTTGTTGGAGTGAGCTGGAATACAACACCAGCATGTTATTAGTACAGCAGTCACTCACCTTTTGATATTACGTACAACAGATGACGACAGCTGTTTGACAGTTTTACTCTTATTGATATGTACGTTCTATTACATTCTTCTATTCCTTTTCTTCGAAATTAAATTGCTGGCGATCTGAATGTATTTCAGACTGTCACAACAAGCTTGCATATTTACGTAATTTTAAGAAGCTATTGCCTGCCATTAAAATTTCACCTTGTCTTCAGTTATTTTTATGATAAATCAGTGAATAAAACAGATTTTATTGTTAAATAATAGTGTGTTTAAATATTTGAGATCGTTGAGATCCTGTATTTAGCTAAGTCTAAGAAAGAAATACAGTCAAGAAGTTTGCTCGTTATCAAGATGTGTAAGGCCTATTGGCAGACTGGTGGATAATAAGACATTTCTGATGTATGTATCGCAGAAACAACGAGTATAGATATTATAACTACAGACACAAGTGCAAGTAAAACTGTATATTATTAACGTCTGGTTTATTTACATGTATTTTACGGTTATCTATTCTATCAGAGAGCGTACGAGCACAGAAGGCAAACACTTCTGTCTTACTTTCTGCAGGAAAATCTATAAAACACTTTCTGTTGAAAGAAGGATTCTCGGACTAGTCATTGTAAAATTTTGACTTTACTTTAATTTTTTTCATACGTTTGCATGGAATGCGCTTATAAACTCAAAATGCGGTGTTGATAGTTTCCGTCGCTAGCTATGGTTTCCACAACAACTGATCCACGCTGACACATTATAGCTCTTGAACGATATTTCGATATCGCGACGTCTTTGAAAATGTGCGCTCTGGACTTGAAACTTCCTGTATAGTCGGGATGCAGATTGAATGGTTAGATGGTTTCCTGGTTGACTTTTGTCCAGTTGGAAGGCTGTCTGGATGTCTACTTGGCTGTTCGGATGATTGGATGTCTGGATATCTACTTGGTAGTCTCCTTGGCTGGCTTGCAGGATGTCTGCTTGTGTGAATGGTACGTGCAACGTGTCAAGGAAAATACCGCTATACAGTTCTTCAAAAAATGTACAAAAAGTGCATGCAAATATTTGACAAAGTCGTCTGAAAGTGACGAAAGAATGTGGCATTCACACGAAGAAGAGAAATCAGGTGAAGCAAGTCCTGCACTTAGGGAAAAATAGCACGGAGAAATACTGGCACTGGACAGCCGAAGAAACGAAGGAAAATGTTTAGAGTCTGCCTCGATATTAACCTTATAAAATAAATTAAGAGCTGCGCATGGAGCACAGCTTTTTCCAAAACACTGGCAACACAACAGCCCCCCCTCTCCCTCATATGGGGCTATTACCCAAAATCTTTGTCATTATCGTGGTTTATTTGTATCAAGAAGAGAACGGAAATTCTGACTTTTGTTGCACAAATTTCTGTTGCGTCTGTCCCCTTATTTACTGAAAAATAAATCTAATATTTGTTAAAAATTTATTTATTTATAGATATTAACAATGACATTAATAATATACAGGAGGAATTACGTGGAACTGGAGACCAGAGTATGTAACAGGAATTCTTTCGAGCCTTTGCGAGTAAAATTTTTAAATTGCAGAATTTGTCATTCCAAAAAAAAATTCACTTCAGGTAGAAAATAACGTGAAAGTTTTGACGTTTTGCTGACCGTGCATATCAGTATATTTATCTCAGTAATTAACCAACTTGATGCACAAAATTTTTGTTTTGCAATAAGTTTATTTCATGCCTCTACATGTTTCGAGCACATGTGCTCGAAACATGTAGAGGCATGAAATAAACTTATTGCAAAACAAAAATTTTGTGCATCAAGTTGGTTAATTACTGAGATAAATATACTGATATGCACGGTCAGCAAAACGTCAAAACTTTCACGTTATTTTCTACCTGAAGTGAATTTTTTTTTGGAATGACAAATTCTGCAATTTAAAAATTTTACTCGCAAAGGCTCGAAAGAATTCCTGTTACATACTCTGGTCTCCAGTTCCACGTAATTCCTCCTGTATATTATTAATGTCATTGTTAATATCTATAAATAAATAAATTTTTAACAAATATTAGATTTATTTTTCAGTAAATAAGGGGACAGACGCAACAGAAATTTGTGCAACAAAAGTCAGAATTTCCGTTCTCTTCTTGATACAAATAAACCACGATAATGACAAAGATTTTGGGTAATAGCCCCATATGAGGGAGAGGGGGGGCTGTTGTGTTGCCAGTGTTTTGGAAAAAGCTGTGCTCCATGCGCAGCTCTTAATTTATTTTATAAGGTTAATATCGAGGCAGACTCTAAACATTTTCCTTCGTTTCTTCGGCTGTCCAGTGCCAGTATTTCTCCGTGCTATTTTTCCCTAAGTGCAGGACTTGCTTCACCTGATTTCTCTTCTTCGTGTGAATGCCACATTCTTTCGTCACTTTCAGACGACTTTGTCAAATATTTGCATGCACTTTTTGTACATTTTTTGAAGAACTGTATAGCGGTATTTTCCTTGACACGTTGCACGTACCATTCACACAAGCAGACATCCTGCAAGCCAGCCAAGGAGACTACCAAGTAGATATCCAGACATCCAATCATCCGAACAGCCAAGTAGACATCCAGACAGCCTTCCAACTGGACAAAAGTCAACCAGGAAACCATCTAACCATTCAATCTGCATCCCGACTATACAGGAAGTTTCAAGTCCAGAGCGCACATTTTCAAAGACGTCGCGATATCGAAATATCGTTCAAGAGCTATAATGTGTCAGCGTGGATCAGTTGTTGTGGAAACCATAGCTAGCGACGGAAACTATCAACACCGCATTTTGAGTTTATAAGCGCATTCCATGCAAACGTATGAAAAAAATTAAAGTAAAGTCAAAATTTTACAATGACTAGTCCGAGAATCCTTCTTTCAACAGAAAGTGTTTTATAGATTTTCCTGCAGAAAGTAAGACAGAAGTGTTTGCCTTCTGTGCTCGTACGCTCTCTGATAGAATAGATAACCGTAAAATACATGTAAATAAACCAGACGTTAATAATATACAGTTTTACTTGCACTTGTGTCTGTAGTTATAATATCTATACTCGTTGTTTCTGCGATACATACATCAGAAATGTCTTATTATCCACCAGTCTGCCAATAGGCCTTACACATCTTGATAACGAGCAAACTTCTTGACTGTATTTCTTTCTTAGACTTAGCTAAATACAGGATCTCAACGATCTCAAATATTTAAACACACTATTATTTAACAATAAAATCTGTTTTATTCACTGATTTATCATAAAAATAACTGAAGACAAGGTGAAATTTTAATGGCAGGCAATAGCTTCTTAAAATTACGTAAATATGCAAGCTTGTTGTGACAGTCTGAAATACATTCAGATCGCCAGCAATTTAATTTCGAAGAAAAGGAATAGAAGAATGTAATAGAACGTACATATCAATAAGAGTAAAACTGTCAAACAGCTGTCGTCATCTGTTGTACGTAATATCAAAAGGTGAGTGACTGCTGTACTAATAACATGCTGGTGTTGTATTCCAGCTCACTCCAACAAGATCAGCTGTTCAGTTTGTAAAACGCAGCAGAACGTGTCATAAGCATGAGTCCCTTTTTACTGCAGGCCTATAGAACGTACATAGGATAAAACAACCATGCAGGTAAATACACACGCATAGAGATCTTATTAATTTAATTAAAACACTAAATACACTATCTAGGGAGAAACCCCTAACAGTTAAGCATCAGATTCTGCCTGTCGTGCACTGGGCTGCATTTAAATTGGCAGAGTTGGAACCGAGCTATAAAAGAGTCCACAAATCAAATTTGTTGTCATTAAGTCTGGCACAGAAAGAAGTCTCGGGATTGGCTCGTCGTTCTCCCCCTCAAACTGTAACGATTCTCCATCCACTGTAAGTCACTACAGCCCCCTCCAATTTTCTAGCCATTCTGCGAACATGAATACTGGTAACGATACATGATATCCTAGAGACAAGAACTTTGGGCTTGTTTGCGTAGGCTAGAGTGCCTAGTGGTGGATAGAAAGAAGGGTAATTCTGGGTGCCGCCATTCTTTTCATCCGTGAGACTTCTTTGCTGCCCAAATATAGACTATCGTAAAAGATAAGAAGTGTTCGGGTTTATTAGTCACTGCTACAACTGAAGTGTAGTTATGCCAACCTTGTTGCTATTGCAGTTTTACTCGTATGTAATAAAGAATGTTATGTTGGACACAGTCTGTTTTCACAGGCAATTTTGATGAAAGGCTGAAAGTAATCAAATAAAACCTCTCGTGTTGGATATATTAGAGTTAATTTCTACATCCACTTTTACAGATTAGCTGATCTGATTGATCGAACAGGTTTCTACATACTTCTACCTGACGACGGAAGCAGAGTCAGCTTTCGAAACGTTGTGTAAATTGTGTATATCTCAGGCAGTGGACAATGTCCAACATACAGCTTGTTTAAGGGATCAAAAATCGTTACTATTAAAACTTTGTAGCACCATTTTGTTCATATATCTCATCAGACTAAAGCAAATAAAGTTTTGATATAACATGAAGAGGAGAAGATGAGTTGCTACTCTGTAGTTATTAGGAAGCACGGCAGGTTCGAGGACGAGCTGTAGTGAAATATTACCTGTCTATCGTATAACAGACTCAGTAATCCTTTCTTTCAGCGTTTAATGACTAGTTCTCTCGCACTTGATTTCTCATTGCAGTGTTAATATAAACCTTTTTATATTAACGTTGTCTTTTTGTAGCTCAAAGGAAAAATAACGCTTAGAATTTAATTTTGAACGTAACATTTTTGGTAGTTTGTCAGAGCTTGTTGCGAAAGCTTTAGATGTTCAAGAAAACTAGTTTTTACGCTTTCCGGAGTGGAAGAACATGGTCCAAATTTGACAATGTGTATGCACCTGTAATACTAAAATGTATCAAAATGTGTCAAACCAAAAAGATCATATTCTGAATAAACTCTGCTTTTGTAACCTGAAAATATGTGTGTTAAATATATTCAGGTCACAGTAACACTCAACCAAAGAGATTCCCCGTCAGATGGGGAGGTTTTCAGCGTGCAGGAATTCTCCCTTAAACTCACAAAATTTCAGGCGAAATCATGCCACATCTATCACGGAAATTTTTAACCATTTTTATTCGTACCCCATCCGCTGAGGCTTGTAAAAAAAAATATTTCATTTTTTTTTACAAATTACAAGCCCCAGCCACAAGTATTAAATTTAACGACGTCAGGATATAAACAAAGACTGTCGCCTTGAATAGCCAGCAACAAGTATCATCTCATATTCTGAAAGTGACACTGAGTTATGACATAACGCACAAGAATAACTGCAGGTCTTGATATTACCATGTTGCCAGCATTCAACTGTTAGCCGAAATAAATCTACCACGAACTGTACTGAAATGGTCCGCTACACGGCTGTGTCTACTGCGACACGAGAGGAACAATCAACAACTGGTACTGAGCATTCAAATCGTTCGAGGAATACAGGTTTTCATTTGTTCGTGTGTGTCGCCCCATGATACCAGAAACCTTCGGAACTGATCTTATATAACCGCATGAAAACAGAAATAAATCTATATTTTCTACTCATTCTCTTACCGAGAACACATTTTGCTTCCATTAGGCCTAAATGTTTTTGAGTGTTGTGTAGCGAAATAATGGCTGTGTATTTTAATAATTGTGTCTAAACCGTAATACATTGCTTGGGGAAAATGCAAAAATTTTAATGCAAATCATGGTGGTAAATATAATGACTACTGCACTTCAAAAGGTTTATTAATACTGTAACGTAATAATTATATTTTCGGTTACAACTCTCAGATGCGATGGAAGCAGAAGTGATCTCGATCTAATGTACTTCAACTTTCGGTTGAAGTACATTAGATCGAGATTTCGATGTGGGTCTGTGAAGCTTGCCATCAAGTCTTTTCAATGAAAGCAGATTTATTTCATTAACAAACAACGTTTCAGTAACAGTTTACACCAGAGGACTAAAAAACATTTTCAGCAAAGTGCGACAACAGCTATATTGAGGTGGGTCGCGGCCGCGTGTACGTGTATAAAAATCACGGCAAGTTGTATAAAATACCGTTTAATTTCACAGCATATACACATAATTCACGAACGTGGCTGCGGGTCGCTTAACACAACCTTGTGGTCTGCGGGTTGGGTATCCATGGTTTACACATTCAACTGTATGGCATATCATCCCCAGCCCATATATGTAAATTATACGTATAAATGTGAAAATCACAATGCATACAAATTGTTTTCTGGGACGTGATATCATGTAGTTTAGGACTAAAATACGAATGGTTTAGAGCAGGGGTTCTCAAAATATTTTACGCTGGCGTACCACTGAACATAATTTAAGATTTTGACGTACCACCAATATTTCTTGTATACGAATAAAAGAAGTGAATTTGTAAAGAATAGCTGACCGCAGGAATGAGTTCTATAAAGAGTCCACCAATGCCACGTGTTAGCACATATTTACGGTTTATGTTTTATTTGTTTATAAAACTTTAACTATTTTTACTTCTATTGTTATAAAGACCACGTACCGATAAAGAATGGTTCGTCTAACACTAGTGGTAGGCTAACCATAGTTTGAGATACTCTGGTTTAGAGAAAGTGCTGCCTGCATCTTTGTGTACGTAATTCTTGAGGTTTTACTTAATACACGGTTTATTCTTTAAAGTTACGTCGAGAAAATGCAGGTCGTTTTGATAAAAAATACCACAGAATCCAGAAATTCATCTTTCGCCTCTAGTAGTACTAAATCAGTTGAATAAAGTTATTCACTGTGGTGTGTAAATATACATAATACTGGGGAGGAGCACTGAAGATATTCACTGTGGTGTGTAAATATACATAATACTGGGGAGGAGCACTGAAGATATTCACTGTGGTGTGTAAAT
>Ga0136643_10019036_pt1 | contig 10366 bp, 8 predicted proteins | sample TergutLab28metaG_FD_96883 | JGI IMG/M metagenome (GOLD analysis project Ga0136643, IMG submission 96883) | Labiotermes labralis P1 segment gut microbial communities from Petit-Saut dam, French Guiana - Lab288 P1 (version 3) (version 3) | ecosystem: Host-associated > Arthropoda: Insects >... | reverse complement strand
GCTTTTATTTTTTAAATATTTTTTTTTTTCCCCCCCCCCCCCCATTACACAGTCCAGGATAAGAATTAAGAACTGGTTAAAAAGGCCATTTTACTAAATGATAATGATACAACCCACACAGCACACCCAGTCAAAGATGCTCTCAGATACATGCATACATACATACATATATACATACAAACACACATACATACAAGTACATACATACATACACACATACATACGCACACACAAACACACACACACACACACACATATTCATTCACAGATCCATCATCCGCATGAGTCAGATTGAATGCTGAATTCATCATGTTTTGTGTAGGAAGTTTCACACTACCCTCCCTATTCTCCTATCTATGTAACTATGACCAGTTTCCTAAACAGAAGCAACCTTTGACAATACACAACCTGCATATGAAGAGGACATTTTAATGTGAAGCCAATGGTGTATGTTGTGCTCTCCTCATCACTGGCAATGAAATGTACACAATCTTGGAAACAATTCTGAAGGTTAATGTATTCAATTATTGTACCATCCAAATTTATTTTGGTTGTTACAATAAATTGAATATACAACTCCTACCAGTGACTCCTGTACATACATTGTCATCTGATGGTTACACATGCCACATGTTTTAAAATATATATGTACCATTAGCCATGTTGCCAGGTCATGTGTGGTCACCCCTACACCTTAACAACCTACTGACTCTTCTGCTGAAGACCAGTTAGATCCACCCAAGAAAATGTTGCTACTTTGTGCAGGTCGGTTTTGTGGCACAAAGTTTGAGAAGGGCTACAATAAACGCAAATAAACAAATTAAAGCACATAAATTTTAACGTAATTAATATGAGTGTGAAGACATTTATACATATAATTTCCAATTATGCAGCATACTTGTTATAGACTAGACATGCAGAAACAGAGCAAAGAACCTGAACGTACTTGTCCTGCAGCAAAGTCAAGTTTCTCAAGCCCTGCTTCATATCTGTTCTTCTGCAATGTGATCTTCTGTATTTTCATATCATATAGATTCTTAAAAGATGTGATCAGTTCCAAGTATGATGTTGGAGTTACATAATTGTGCCGTTTAAGTTCCATATAGTACCTGTGCAATTGACAAAATGATTAATTCACCTGCACCTCTGCAGCTAGAAGTGTAAAGGTTTGTATGCAGATATACTAAAAAAATGTCAAAAAAATTCCACATGCATATTCTTTTGATGGGTTAAAAATTTCAACCTTGGACATGTCATTGTGTGAAATTGTGTAGTTGTCTGACAACTTATGTGTAGTGGAATTCTATGCCAGCAGATTCATGCACCAGAATACAGAAAGTGGTTCTGGAAATACATTTCCTATTTTCTGTCTTAGAAGAAGCTCTGAAGAAAAAGAAAATCCCTATTTCTCAGCTATTCATGCACAAACATTTTATCTATCACATTTGAAATACTTGAACTGCAACAACTTACATAAGTTGAATTACAACATACCTTTCTGAAATATCACTGACACTAGTATGGAAATGCTTGCACATTTCCACACACTTATTTCTTAGTTCAGTTTCTACCTCAGTCTGTGTTAAAAATTTGTTTGCAACAAGTTCAAGTGCATCTTCTGGCCAAGCAGTGAACCTGGAGACAGATATTGCTATTAAAAATTATTAATATATAATAAAATTAAGAGATAATAAATTAGATGATTTATCCTTGGTAAAAAGCTACAAAACACTGCATCAAAGAAGTAAGAGATCAGGTGAAGAAGAATATCATCAGTAAATTTCAGAAATTCAAGGTCTATACTGATGTGCTGAACGCTCATATAATGTAGACCAACAAAATTAACCTCTGTTAAAATTAATTTAATTTTTTACAATATCTTCTACATGTACACATTTCAAACCCAAGGGCTTATCATTATATCATTATATGATTATATCACAATACACAGTAAAAATAACATAAAAAAGTGCGAACACTGTTACTTAGTTAATGTACATTTACACACTTTACCTTCAATTAAAACATGCTGTTCACTGTAAAATTATACACTTACTAATACTGTATTTACACTCTCTGAAGAGATAAGAAAGGGGCTTATTTCAGATGCAGTCACTCAAAACTTGTTCCAAAAGAAAAAATTCTGGGTTACAATACATGTCCATGTATAGAAAGCAAATTCTGGAAACACTGCATAAAGCATCTCAACAGTGCCTTACCAATCAATGTTACAGCATTTGACAAGTGAAGGAAACATCCGCAGTCTGTTCCTAAATGAGGCTCCAATAGGTGACATTGCTATTGCTATATGTAGGTTAGCCTTTATTCTGTCAATGAAGAAGTTATATAATGCAGCTGCAGTAACTTCAATCTTCTTATCCTAAAAGAATATCATTGAAGATGGGTATGTGAGTCGACTTACAAATCTGTGTATAAATGAAATATTTAATTTTAGCATGTATAATTACAGAAACAAATTTTCAAATTATTAGCAGCTATTGTTAATTTATGGTTACTTTAATAAAACTATTAGTAGGTCAGACTACACAGCATGGAATAGAAGGGTAACTAATTAATAGCGAATTGAAAAGGATATGGAAGGAACTAGTACTTGACAAATATGAGGTACTATTGCAGCAACTTGACTTGACAGACTAAGGAAAACCACAAAGAACTCAGCTGTGACAGTTAGTGCCACACCTGAAGAACAGAGAACCTAATCAGTACAAGTCAGAAGAGCTACCTTTTTAGCCAACTTCCTCAGTGGCAGAAATTAAAATGGCAGAGTTCTGTAACACAGTTCCCATTTTCGTTGATGAACTTGGTATTTCTGTGTGCAAGGTTCTTTGCTTTATTAAAAAATTAATGACGCTGAAAGTATGTTCTGAATGGGTATTCAAAACACTGATTAAATATTGGAAGCGATATTTGAAATACATAATAACCTGTCGATACGTGACTTTGCTAAAAGTTGTGTATTGATGGATTACGTCCTTATTTTTGCATATTATACAAACACAATGGAGATGTCACACCTTAAGATTTATTTGAAAGTTGACAACAAAATAAGGATCATCTTAAACAGTAATGAGACAATAGTCTTATGTACAATGTTAACTTGAGATGATTCATGCATGGCTCATAACCAGAATAAAGCAAATGAACAGAACATCATGCAGTGGAAGCAAAGAGAAAATCTGGCACAACAAAGTTTGTGTTTGCAATTGTGTTTGAGAAATTACTGTCACTTTATTTTGATGGCGTGAAGGTCTGCTGTATCTGGAATTCATGCCATGCACTTTTACAAATGATTATCAAGCTTATGTGGTTATAATTATGATTATGCATTCATTAGCAATCAAAATTGTGACAAAAATTGACAAGAGTGCTGCTTTCAAGAAAAAATCTTCAGCCGACAAGTCAAACTTCTGGCTACTGTGCAAGACCCAACTTACAGACAGACTTGACTCTTAACAGTTTATGCCCTGTGCAGATTCCTGAATAAATTTCTGTAGACACACCAACGATTTAGTCAAATGGTTAGCACTCTTGCTTAGCATTTAGGAGGTCCTGTGTTTAAATCTCAGCTTACAGCCCAGCTCTCCCCTCAAAAACCAACCCCTGACATCCTTGTTGCAGAATGCGGTAATGTTCACAGGTGGTCAACAGGGACAATGGTCCACCCAAGCAAAGGTTTAAAGCAACGTGCTGATGGACACAGGGCACTGGGGTACAGCAAGGCTGCGATGGCACTTCTTTGTTGAAAACTTACTACAGAGGGAGACAGATATAGCAGTTATTCAGGAACCCTGGTTTTATGGGGACCAAATAAGGGGATTACGCAATACAAGGGGGACACCATTTTCTGCTGGACCCTGTACTGTTCCTAGATTCGGCATTTTTATCAGGAGAACGGTTCATGCCTTTCTGCTGTCAGAGCTCTGTCTAGGGATGTGATGACAGTGAAGATGACATACACTAGAGAGAGCAAGAGGGAACATACTCTAACCTCTGCATACCTCCCTTATGATTCATATGAACCAAACAAAGGGTTAAGGGAAGTCATTCATGACTGCTGTAGAAACAAACTGCATCTCATCTTTGGATGTGACACCAGTGAACACCACATTATATGAGGGAGCACGGACATCAACCCACGAGGAGAATGTCCAATGGAATAACTGGTTAGCACATATCTTAACATTCTGAATAAAGGTAATGAGCCTACTTTTGTAAATAGAAGTAGTAAGGAGCTTATAGACTTGGCACTATGCACTGACAAGATGGGGGACCTGGTGACTAATTGGCATGTATCTGGTGAGACCTCATTGTCAGACCACAAATACAGAATATTTCAAGTTTGTGACCTGGAAGCTCCCAGGCACGCATATCGCAACCCCAGGACAACCAATTTGGGAATCCTAACATAAAGACCTAAAGTGAATCTATGGGCTGTACCAAGAGTTATACACTCCACGCAGGATGTACGGCTGACATGTTGTAACAGGCCATCCTCTTATCGTATCACCAAACTCTCCAGCCAAGGTGGCTCACTCGCCAAGGAAGTTTTCTTGGTAGAACAAAGAGCTAAACTGCCTTAAAGCTTCAATAAGACAGCTTTTTAATCAGGCTAAAAGGACAGATCACTGGAAATCATATAAGATAGCCCTCACCTGTTATAACAAAGAGATTAAAAAAGAAAAACAATCCTCCTGGAGGGACTACTGTCAGGGGATCAAGGATGTACCTGAAAGGGCTGGACTATTGAGGATCACAGCCAGTCGGAAAACAGGATGGGATCTACTAAACTACCTGATGGCTAATGAACATAATCTGGAGAAGTTACCTGGAAGTAACTATACAGAGTTCTTTTTCCAGGGTCTGTTGCAGAAGAAATTACCTTGGAAGGACAGAGGCAGCCAAACCTGAGGGCATTTGCCACTCACAGGTAGGACTGGGAACTGTCTATAAAGGTAACTAATCAGTCTAAGATGGGCAATAAGTACATTCAAAACATTTAAATCACCAGGGAATGCACTCTTGCAACAAGGTCTTGATCTCTGTAACAACTCACCTGTGCCATATCTTTACAGCCTGTCTAGCAAGAGGGTACATACCCAAAGCTACCAATCCACAAAAGATGGTGATATTACCATGCAACCAGAAGAGAGACTTAAGCAGCTTTAAGGGACCAGCACACTCTGGATACACATTACAGCTGACTACTGATGTCAAATACCTTGGGCTTATTCTGGACAAGGGATTGACATGGAAGGCACAGCTGAAGAATGTGATGAGTAAGGGCTTCTTGAACCTGTAGCGGCATATTTTGTAAAATGTGGGGTCTGAAACCCAGGGTAATGGATTGGATCTACACCATAGTTATCAGACCCATACTGACTAACAGTTCCTTGGTTTGGTGACCGAGGTTCAGATACAATGTCAGCATGACAGAGCTCAGTAAGTTATGCAGATTAGCCTGTCTGGCTATAACAGGGGTGATGAAGATGATCCCAAGAGCTGCAATGGAGGTCCTTCTGGGACTTCCTCTTCTTCATATGATGATTGAGGCCGAGGACCAGGCAAGTATCTACAGACTAATGTGTACCCAACAGTGGAGAACTTGACTTACTTCAGGCACACCAAAAATCTCAAGATATTTAGCAAGAATCCATCCTACAGATGGGGTCTGGAGACCTTGACTAACTTCAGGCACACCAAAAATCTCAAGATATTTAGCAAGAATCTATCCTACAGATTCTGGTAGAATACTTCCAAGATATGTATACCACAAGCCATTCATGGTCAAGTTACCTGAAAAATGTGAATGGCAGAGTGGATTCAACCCAGACAACAAAGTGGACCTGGTCTGATACACAGATTGGTTCAAGACCAATAGAGGCACTGGAGCTGGGGTTTGAAAAGGAGGGTGCAGCTTCACTCTTAGGCTCCATACCACATCATTCCAGGCTGGAATATACATCATTAAGGCTTGTGTAATGGAGAATGTAGAAAACGGCTACAGAGATAGGAACATCTATATTCTTCCGGACAGTCAGGCAGCCATCAAGGCCCTTGACAGTTTCCAGATAAATTCCAAATTAGTCTGGGACTGCCATCAATCCCTGGCAAAAGTTGCAGATTAGAAGGGAATCCAACTGATATGGGTACCAGGACACATGTGAATTGATGGAAATGAAGTAGCTGATGAATTGTCCAGACCAGGCTGCTCCCATCCACTAATGGGATCTGAGCCTGTGCTTGGTACTTCTGCAAAGGTCACCAGGGGTGTGATCACAGAAAGGAGAAGTAGGAAACATAAGGAGCATTGGCGGTCCATACGTGGGTAAAGGCAAGCTAAGGGCTTTATTAAAACCCTCTGCAAAAAGAGCTGGAGAATTGTTCAACCTGACCAGAAACCAGCTAAGAAAATAGACAGGACTGTAACAGGACAATTTCACTTAAAAGGACAACTAATTAAACTGGGGCTCATAAACAGTCCCAAGTGTAAGAGGTGCAAGAAGCCATCTAAAATGGTCTTACATGTTCTCTGTGAATGTGAGGCATTGATCACATTAACCCTTTAAACGCTGAGTTAAATTCCATCCGTCCTTTGCTAGCATTATTTGGAGCTCACCATATTCTCCACGTTAGCAGGTAAAGGGTTAAGATACAGGCACCTGGGTTGTCATTTTTTGAAACCAACTGACTTTGAAAAGATATCATCCTGCAAGATATTGCACTCTGTCCAAGGTGTAGGACTGCTGAGTGAATGAGCTCAAGGGTTGCACAAAAGATTGATTACGGTCAAAGTGCATGGGTCACTCGGCACCTTCCCTTCTGTATTCTATTCTATTCTATTCTATAGCCCAGCTCTCCTGAGAAACTAAGCAGCAGTTTTCCTCAGTTACTCTAAACAAATGCCAGCATAGTTCCTCAAATTAGGTCATGACTGCTTGCATCCACATACATATTCCAGTTCACTACTCACAAACCACACTGTCATTTGATACTACATAGTTCAAGCTATTGACAGTATTTTAAATACATATTATAAATACGATTTGTTTGAAGCTTAAAGCTGAATTATACTCGTACTTGGAGGAATGCCATTCTTAGATTCAATGTGGAAAAAGAGCAGTGCACTGGGACATGGCTACACTGAAAAATAAAACATAATTTTTCCCTTGTAAGTTCAGTTAGTATTCCAGCAGATAATTCATTGAACAGCCCTCACAAATACTTAATAGTCATGGCACACATGTTCTAACCTCCATATATGAAAGAAATATAACACATTCAATACTTACCAACACCCTGACTGCAGTCTGCATCATTTCCAATATTTCTGTCTTCTCATCAGCAGCAAAAAGATTTGGTACCTCCCCTGTGCTCAGGATCATGTTAATGTCTTCAATGAATGATTCATCCTTTATTTCAGTGTCACTGAACAAGAACAAAGTTGGCTTTCCCTCTCCACCAACCTTCTTCATAAGAACTTTGAGATCACCCTTCCAGTCTGTCTTTCCGTAACTACAACCAATCTTGATCTATAATTTTAAATTAAATATAAACAGTTTTAATAGGTATGTATATGGGTGAATTACAATAACAATATGTTTTGTATAATTTTGTTGTGTTTGCTGTACTGCTCAGTATGCATGCTGGTACATGCACAAACGTTCAGCTGTGAAGCAGTTTCAACCCTCAGTGCCAATTTGGTTACCATCACAGCAGAGATAATATGACTACTCTGTTTTCCATTTGCACCAAAAAAGAACAGTGTGAAGTAGTGTTTTTTGGCTGAAGTTGTACTTTTCTGGGACTCAAAAGGGCCTATTCTCGAACACTATCAATACAATGGAACAAAAGCAAACAGTATTTGGGGGGGGGGGGGTTGAGGTTTTACTTTTGGGGGCCTATTTTCACATATTGGGTTGGTTGAAAGAAGCTTTGATAAGGAACTTAAAAAGGAAAAAAAAAAGTTGTGAAAGTGGTTTTTTTTGGTGGAATTTTATTTTTTTGGGAATAAAAAGGGCCTTTTTTGGAAAACCAACAAAAAAATGGAACAAAAGGGAACAGGAATTGGGGGGGGGGGGGCTGAAGTTGTACTTTTCTGGGACTATTATCACATATTTGGATCGTTCGAAGAAGCTTTGATACAGCACTTTACAAGTGACAAGAAAAGGAAGAGGCAGCGCCTGCACTGTTTGTCAGTCAAACAAAAACATTTTTTCTGAGGACATAGAGAAATTTATGACAATATAGGTCAAAACACAACTAACACAACTAGTTGTGTTTTGACCTATATTGTCCTTTACTTCATTGTTACATACACAATGGGGATATCTCAACTTAAGATTATGGCATGGTAGATTAAGTGTGTCAAAAATAAGGTTCATTATGTTGACAAACGATGCTAATGTAGAGATTCAAGTATTACTGTGATGTTTTAAAGAATACACTACGAATTATCTTTAAATTCTACATCTTCCACGCAACAGACATACATAAATAAGTTTCATTATCAACAAACTGCACAACAAATTTCACTAATCCATATATATATAGGGGACTATTCCAACATGTTTCAGCTACTTCTTACAGCTATCTTCAGGACACACTACTATACAAAGGATATATGTGGAGTTAAAATTTAACTTCCTTAGCAGTAAACAGTAAAATACATTGTAAGTATATCAATTCTGGGATATACTTTGACAGCTTCAGTGTTCAGGATAATGATACAAATCACATTTTATACAGAGGCGTTAAGAGGATGATAGTATTCATATCCATGAAGAACTCTTCCGTACGAGACACAGGAATTAAATACCATTAGACAAATATTCAGAAATTTCTGGGGCAAGCTTACTTGAAATAATGTGAAGTCCATCATGCTTGCAGCTAATCTGGCACAACTATTTCTTCCAGAGCCACCAATGCCGACCATGAGTACATGCCCATTATCCTGTTGTAAGACGTGGCTGATACGTGAGATATGCTCAATGGCAAATTGAAACATAACCAAAGGCATTGGTGTTTGGGACATCAGGTTGTACTCATCTAAATAGTAATTCATCTTCTCTGTTAGTAAATTCAAGTCCTTTACCTAAAGAATGAACAGAATAAACCTATTACTTACAGTTGCTAAAAAACAGGACAAGATATATACATGTGGTCTGAGGTTCTCACTGCAGAGTTTATGAAAAATCAGTCTTCCACACTATGACACTGTGTTGAATGGTAAAGGGTTACCGATGTTTCAGATGACCAACATACCAAGCAACATGGTGTCATATTTCAGCAGGTGTGGACCCTGAAAACAAAACAGTTTCTTCTTCTGTGGTTTATTTTATGATGCCTACAAGAACTCAGACTACATGAAGTAACAATGGTATGATGAATAGTGAATGATGATTAAACACTTTATTATCCAACTAATGCACAATATATAATATGCAGATACAATTAAAATTATAAAATATTTAAAAGTGCGCCAACATGTTTCGGATCACAGAGGATCCATCATTTGGGAGCCTAGTACAGTGCTTGGCTAAAAATTACAAGAATGATTCTGTCGTGTCCGTTGACATGGACAAGGTCGGTGTTATGGCAGTATATTCTGGCCCGTTGTGCATGTGTGTAGTTCACTGTTGGAGCACTTTTAAATATTTTATAATTTTAATTGTATCTACATATTATATATTGTACATCAATGGATAATAAAGTGTTAATTACCATTGATGCATGGTGCAAACATGAAGATAGTGAATGACGAATAGGAAAAAATGTAGTCATGGAATAATCAAGGCACTATCCTTGAATTTTCCTGGATGGACAAAGGCATCCCACAAGAAACCTCAGCCATGGTATGGCTCAGGGACTTAGTCACTGATCTCTCACTGCAGATGCCCAGAATCGATCCCAGGCCAAAGCATGTGATACTTATGGTGGATAAAGAGGCAATGGGGGAGGTTTTTCTCCAAGTACTTCAGGTTTCCATTGTGCATACCATTCCACCAATGCTCCATAATTTTCATTCATCTATCACTAATGCTATATAGTCTTACAAATTGACATCATCACTAAACAATATACTTAAACATGTAAGAAACTTCGGTCAAGAAGTTGTGCTCTGGACAAGATTTGAAAACAGGAAGGTCCTTCATATAAGCCTAAGAGTATTACTACTACACCTTTATCGTGTCTCATTAAATATTCGTTCTTTGCCAAAATGGAGCATCCCGAAGTTAAGTGGTCAATAGTTTCTTCATGTTGCTTACATAACCGGCATTTACTCTCAATTTCTTGCTTCAAAATTTTATTCTTAAAATAGTTTGTACTAATTACTTGGTCTTGAGCT
>Ga0136643_10019033_pt1 | contig 10368 bp, 15 predicted proteins | sample TergutLab28metaG_FD_96883 | JGI IMG/M metagenome (GOLD analysis project Ga0136643, IMG submission 96883) | Labiotermes labralis P1 segment gut microbial communities from Petit-Saut dam, French Guiana - Lab288 P1 (version 3) (version 3) | ecosystem: Host-associated > Arthropoda: Insects >... | reverse complement strand
TATAATGCAGCCACCGGTCGCTAATCGTACTTGAGCTCTCATGTGGTTAACTATAATGTCAGTTTCTATTCACAAAAGGCAGACCTTGGCTAAATGTGTGTTTCCAACAGTCTGTATTTGATATAATTTCAGATGATGCCTGATAAACTTTTATGTTCATATGTTTTGGACTGAAAGAACGCCTAATATCTTTGTGATTTAACGTTCTTACTGACATTTCTCACTGCATGACGTATTAGTCTGTCTTTTCTAATGTACCGATGAGTGTTACACCTTTACCCGAGCACAGTAGGTAGTATTACTGTATATTGAATGTATGGGGATGCTAGTGAGGCGTAATGTTTTGACAGTGTATTGCATAATGTAAGAATGTGACTGTTTCGTTGGCGTGAGAAGGTGTTTTCATATAGTGAAGCGAAAAAAATATTTGTGTTTTTAATTTCCTACCTAAAATTTAGGCAGAGCTTTTTTTGTTGTAAGAGCTGTCGATGAACTGGAGTACGAGTGGCAGTTACACTTCAATACGTACACTTTACACTTTCAACTGGACAAGGTGAATGTAAAAAAAGGAAGATATTCGTTCACAATACAAAATATGGGCCAGAAGAGGTCACGTGTTCAACGGCCATTGAGACCTACACTCCGCCCCCGTACTGCAACAAGAAGTGGGTTTGTGTCCTTCTCTGGTTTGGGCCGTCCCAAACCCAAAGCAAATCGGAATGCACATACGACCAGAATACCTTACGGATATACAAAGCAACAGAAATGGAGAACATTCGTGACAAATGGACGACCAATGTTCCATAAAAATTGCTTACTGTTATGTGATGTGACATTTGAAGTGGGTAACTGCAGTTTTTGGGCGGAGAGCCACAGTCATCTGTCTGGAGAACATGCAGAGGTTAAGGCTCTGAAGAACATTATTACAGAGGAGGAGGACCTTAACACTGTTGCAAGGTAAATACCGCCATGAGCTGTCACCGTACTTGTTACAGGATAAAGTCTTTACGCTTCGGGATGACAATTTCATTACCACTGAGTTCACCGTAAGTGTAAACATTTCATATGCATAATTGCAGTGACGGGTTTAGACAATTTCAGGCTTTCACGACAGTTCGGTACTGATGTAGACCCTGCTTTTGGACGATAGCACAATGGGTTTGGTCCTCCAAATGTTTTCAGTGGTACCACGGATCCAAAATGAGCCGTGGGTGTTGGGGCGCTTCTGTCTTTTTCGCAGATTTCATGAAAATCGGTCATTTGATGTACACGTCAAAGACATCCGGATTTTGTTTGTATGAGGGAAAAGTGACTTGTTCTTTGAGTGTGTTTGAGAACAGGTTGCTGAATGTAATGTTGAAACGTAAAAGGGAATTAATAAGAGGAAAAAATAGCAAATTGTATTATGATAATTGTCATAATTTGTACAGTACAACGTCATTAGTGTGCTCGGATGGAGAGGGAATGTAGTAAAGGTGGGAGAACTGAAAAAAAAAGCCTAAATAATTTTAGCAGAAAATCTTCAGTGAAGAGACCACTTGAGGGTTCTTTCCTTTTGACGTTCTCTCGTGATTCTGAAATAAGTGAGTGTGCGAACCGGATTCAAGTGGCTGAGGACAGGGACAAGTGACGGGCTCTTGTGAACACGGGGCAATGTAACTCTACTGTCTCATGTTTTCCACCTTTAGTCGTGGACGAATATCGTATAAGAATGGGAGGCATTACCTTAATGTTTCTATCAATATGTATCATTTTGTGCGAATCAATAATGAGGTGACGGCGGCCTCAGACTGTTTCTCCACGCCTTCGTGATATTCCAGACTCACGAACGTAGGTATAACCATATGAACCGTGTTTTTGTGAGCTGCTGTGCTGGACTGCACATTTAACTACCTTCTGCTATAGATATTGGGGCTCGTTTGAGATGTTCCAGGGCCCGACATGACAATACGTGCGCTGTATCTGATCGTAGTGTTGAACTAACAAGTTGACTTGCTAAGATCATAGTAGAACTCAGAACTAAATATCCAGCCTACCAACAAACGAGAAAGAAAGTATGTAACGAAATGCATGGGGCAGAGTTCGTTGTGGGAAAAGAACACTTGCTCTTTCGATCATTACACTGCCTTTTGTGAAGTCGATAACTTCATTACCGTCTTCACGTGAGTCTGCCATTAGTCACTCTCATGAGCCAGAAGAATTAGTTTACAGCGTCCGAAACTATTTATTTGTGATTTATTTTAATATTATCCTGTAATATACGCAGTTATATGATTGAATTTACCTTTAATTTACTTATAAGTGTTATGTAGTTTTGTTATGTGGAATATTGCGCTACACAGGGACCATAGAATCACGACGAGGGACCATTTTGAGGCGCGTTCGCAAAATTGCGAAAAGCGACTGTTAGTTTTGTTATGTCTGTCTGTCTGTCCGTCCAAATGGAACAACTCGGACCCCACTAGACGGAATTTCACGAAATTTTATATTTGAGTAACTGTTGAAAATCTATGGAGAATATTCGAGTTTCGTTAAAATCTGACAATAATAAAGGGCACTTTACATGAAGACCAATATTCATTTTTGATCATACTTCGTTCAGTCCTTCTTAGAATGAGAATTTTTTTCGGACAAAATTTAGAGAAAATCGAAATACATTTTATTGTCAAAAACACCCCGAAAATCATGCCATTTAAGAGAGAATATGGAAAAATGCTGTAGAGCCGGGCAGGCCATAGGCGAAAATATGGCGCATGCACGTTGCATGCTGCATAACTAATGTTGCAAACACACTCTCACCATACGTAATACTTACTGTTTTCGACTGCAACAATGGTTGCACGAACACGCCTCATTGTTACGTGGTACGTACATTGCCTGTATTGTTATTATGAGCTGCGACCAGGTCCGATTACAGCACAACAAAGACTACTTTTGAAACATATTAGCGTAATCGACGGACTCTTGTTTCAAAACTCAGCTTTGATCCTGAAAATACAATGACCCAACTGCTAGCGCTCCATCGAATTGAAGTTGAAAACAACCTCTCGAATACCAGACAGTGGCGATGTCCAGTGGAAGTCCTATTGTGTTTCAGATCTGTGAAAATGTACTCTACATATTCACCGTGTGCCAACTGTGCTGACGTTATCATAGACTTCACGTCCAGACGCCAATGCCAGTTGTCTGTAAGTTTCAGTTGCCTGTTCAGACACAAGGAAGATCGGCACCGTGACGGCCTTCGTCGGCTCAACTCTACTCCGAGGGTCGTCGTTGGAGTCTTCACAAGTACGCTTTTTCATGTATATAGCACATACACATATATCAATGGTTATCAGCCTATGGGCCGCGAACGCTTGGGGGGGGGGGGTTGTGGGCTGTCTGGGGATTATTCCAAGGGGTGTGCAAAATACACTTCCCGTCTTGCATATTTACTACTGGGTTTCAAGGCTTTGTGCGTGAATTGATTTGTGATGATTAGTGAATTCGTAAAAGCTCCATGTCGTGTGTTTTAAATTAAGGGAGCCTGAGAGTTAAATTATTTGCGGGTGTCTGCGAAATGTCTGTAAATTTAGGAAGGGGCCCTCATAGCCGGAATGTATGGGAGCCACTGTTATGTGTGAATAAACGAAAGACGGAGGAAGAAAGATACAAGAAAGTAAAGGAAAAGAAAAGAGACATATGAAGAATTAACATACTTGAAGTCCATATTGCTCAGAAGTAAGATAAGTGAGATAAGTAAGCAAGAAGAAAGATAAGTAAGATTGCATGAGTACAATCTAGCTTTGGAACCAAGATCACAATCAGATTAATTAAAAAACTGATAGCTTTTTTAAACCTTAGGTTAATCGAACTCTGCTTTCCTGGGATTTGTATATTTGAGAGACATTTGGCACTTCGTGGGAACGGTGCGTTTGTAGAGACATTAACCACGTGTCCGTTTTCCACCAACCCTCGTAAATGTAAAGCAGGTTGAAGGGACTGCCAATATTTGTTTACTCATAAAGTCGAAACATGTTGTTGCGAATACGATTGTTTGCCAAATAGAGCAGTCACGGAAAATGTGACAGTTATCCGCTTGGTTCCTTGCACGTGCAGAGTCACGTGTCCCTCTGTCAAACATACCGGTCATTGGAACGCTGCACTGCGAATAACGCAAGCCATTATTAGAAGTAACCAACAAGTGTCATACAGATATGTAGATTTTTTGTAGTATAAAGAGCGTTGCCTCCTACATGTTTCGGCCAACTATTGTAGTCATCTTCAGGGAGGCGTTCTTTGAAGATTACATCGACCGTTGAAACAATTTAAAAATATAAAAAGTTAAGTTTTAGGTAAAAAATTCAAATCTATGTCAAAATATGAAATAGTTATGAAAAACCCCCTTTTGATCTCATCTACGATATACAACTTAAACACGCGTGCACATAACCCACTTTCACTTTCTCCCATCTGATAACACATTTCAGTACAGCAAGACCAGCAGACACAACACCACCACCTCCGTTTGGTACGTATATTCTGTCAACCATTTCCAATACGCGCTAAACTATATAGATTTGTTTATTTATCAGTATTTAAACACATTCTTAGCTCGTCCAGACCGACCCTGGGGCCCACCCAGCCTCCTATACAATGGGTACCGAGTCTTTTCCGGGGGTAGAGGCGGCCGGGGCGTGGGGCTGACCCCCCACCCCCATCTAGTGTGCCGAGGTCCTAGAAAGAGTAGAGCTATACCACTACTCACCCTAAGGGCCTTCGTGCCTATGAAAAGGGTGAAAACCTACCTACCTAAACACATTCTTATACAAGGTGAGCATAAATTCTTTCCCTGATTACAAACATTTATTACTGTACGTGGAATAGAAACTTATTTTTTTTAAAATGTACTCAAGAAGTTTTTTTACGACACATTAGTACACTTCAGCAGGTGCACCTTTTCTTGCACAGAGAACGTCTAATCGATAATTAATTTCTCTCCACGTATTCTCCAACATGTCTTCAGTTATTTTTGTCTTCAAATTTGTAATATTTGGAATTGGTGTCGAAAACACATTGTCTTTAACATACACCCATAAAAAGAAGTCAAGAGGGGTGATATCCGGCGATCGTGGTGGCCAGGGTGTCGGACCATCTCTCCCAATCCACCTGTTTGGAAATGTTGCATCCAAAAACCAAATGTTTCGAATGTTACAGTAAACACATGACATAAAAGTTTAGAAACTAACTTAAGTAATAGTAGAAAGATATGTTTGTATTCCACGTAGTTTCCTTGTAATAAATTTTAACCGTCCGACTCACCTTTCTAGCTCATTCGGTTCACATGAGACCTAATTTTCAGGGACTACCGTGGTTTGAGTTTGATGGACATGGTGAAGATGAATTATTATTACGATTTCCTGAATTGACAATCTGAAGAATCTGTTGTGATTTTATTTTCAGTCACTGAGCGCTAATTTAGTACAGGTTTTTATTGCATACAATAAACGTAGCACGGATCACTCTCTCACGTAGCGTATTCACTGCATATTAACCTTTAAGGAATAATAAAATTATATTGTCCGAAACTTGGTAATACCGAGTATGTCCAATTTAACATTATTTGTTTTAAAACTGTACCCCCGTAGAAACACTTATAAATTTCTAATTATCTGATTAGTCCGTTAATCTGGCCTAAATCTGGAGCGATGCACACGCGCGTTCTCCTCCTACGACAATCGAAGAACTTGTGTCTCGTTCGCTACAATATGCAAAGTTAGTTTCCCTGTTTCAAAATTCCGCCTACTCTAATTTGCATAACAATTCTGATTGGTCCCCTGTAAATTTAGCATTCTCGTAATAGGCCGAAAACTTCAAAATTTTGTATTCTTCCTCCCCATTGGTTCTTATGACCGACGCGATATATTTTAACTTAACATATGTAACCTCCGTAGAAGGGTGCTCTACTGGACATTTTTAATATGCTACCGTAACTAGCACGGTATCCACCCCCTCGTGATTCACATTTCGAAAAAGTATCAAACCCTCGAATTTTGGCCGTCCCAGCAGACTTCAAAACTCCATTAAACTTGACGTTGACAAATACGTAACAACTAAAATTCTCTTTTGGAAATGCTTACCGCACCTTCTATCCTATTCTAACTTCTACTTGTATCTTTCTTCAGTTACCTGTCTATCCTACTTCACACATGAATCTTTCTCACTCTCTGCCCTGTAACCATCCTTCTCTTTGCTATTCAACTGACCTTTTGTATCCCTTACCAGATGCCTCTGACTGCCCTCATTCGGAAACACGTGTATTCCTACATTTCCGAAAATAATTTTGTACCTTCTAACCAAATAATTGTTCCCACCGGTTATAAAATGTTTCTTACATTTCAGGACAATGTCACCATACACACAGCATACACACAGCATACACACAGCATACACACAGCATACACACAGCATACACACAGCATACACACAGCATACACACAGCATACACACAGCATACAAACACACAATTCAACACAAATAATTTTTTCAGTATTTTATATTTTAACATATTTTAAACCTAAAACTTAACGTTGCATATTAGTAAATCCTTTTGACGTTCCATGTAATATTCCTTCAAAGAACGCCTCCCTGAGAATGGCTACAATAGGTGGCCGAAACATGTAGGAGGCTCGAATGATTGTAATATAATAAACCTACATGTTTGTATGTGCATTTGTTGGTTATTTCTCATAATAAATCATCAGTGGCGGGGCATGGATCATTTAAAAAAAACACAAGCGCTGTTACGATATGGTATCATATATGGTATGATATTTTTACTCATTCTCATAAATTCATACTAGGCGAAATATCTGGATATAGAACTTTCCATGTAAAATCAGTAAACAATAATTAAACCAATTCAACAATAATATATACAATTACTACATCGGCAGTCCGTAACATCAGGCTGTAAGTTGAGAGAGACTATTGGGTACCGTTGGAACAGTTGCAAAGGGTCTTGAGGTTACTTTTTAATGCTGAAGAGCTCTTGAAAATATTGAGCATCAGATTATGGGGTTTTGAAGTCCGAGGTCTGGAGGTGTTGAAAAGTAAGAATGTATTCCCACGGCTTACAAAACTGCGGAGTCGGCAACATTCATGTTCCGTATTCGGAAGTTCCCGGTTTGAATCTCGGCCTGGACACCGCCTGTTGTGGCTGCTGTTGTTTATGGTTTTCGTCAGTCCCTCTAGTACACCACTTCCTTCCACGTCCCTTACAAATAAATATTCTTGAAACGTGCTGACCTGTGCAATCCGAGCTACTGGCAGCATCGTTAAAAAACAGACATGTGCACATGTATAGAGAGCTTGAGGTTTCGGAGGATCTTGCTGCTTCCGCCTGAAGGTATGACTGCGTGACGTCATAAATTAAAAGACAACAGACTTGTTACGGTGTCGTTGAAACCTCGTTTCATGTCGAAGTATGAAGATGCTGTAAACCGCTGACCTGGGGTTTTTTTTAGTGTCAGTAAACTTAATGAATTAATGCGTTACTTTTTGTAAATTATCTTAACGGCAATCAATGGGCGATCCTGCATCTTGGTGGCTGGATGTGAGACTAATAACTGTTCTCAGTACAAAATATATTGTGTAATGTTACACAGGCCTTGGGCGATACTTCGGGGCGAATAAATTGTTCGGCTGTGTGAGAGAGTGAGTAATAGGATGAAGGCGACAGCATAGTGAGGATATTGACAGTTTGTTATTGACTGATATTGACAGTTTGTTATTGACTGATATTTACAGTTTGTTATTGACTGATATTAGGGTGGTTAAATGAAGGAGGAGAGGGATGGGGTTACAGCATTCAGTACGTTGGATGATAAATACATACAAAATTCTTGGCAGAAAATCTGGGTGGAAGAACTAATATGACAGACCCTATGTAAATGGAAGGACAGTACTAAAGTTTGTATAGAAGAAAGGCAATTGGGGCGCGGACAAAATTGAAGTGACTCATAGTTGGATAAACGGTCGACTGTTCAGAAGACGAAAATGAACATTCGGGTTCCATAAGAATGGAGAATTTATTAATTGTTTATGGCGCTTTCAGGTCCCGTGAGAACAATGCAGCAAGTAGCTAGCTATTTACTTACTAAAATGGATATTTCCTCTATGTTTGCAGACCTAGAATGGAAGCGTGTGGCTGAAGCTACTGAGATTTCTTTCCGTGACCGTGTTCAAAATCGACAAGCCTGGGATTCTAAATGGATAGCAGCGTTTGAAAATATTCTGAAGGAACAGGTAATTAGTGATGGCATTCCACTAAATAATGGGGCTCATTATATTTAGATGTTCCACTACAGTAAATTAGTACAGTTATGGATAAATATTGTTAAGAGGCGTGAAATTTGAAATCCTTAACTTGAAGACTAAGTTGAATAGTGTCTTAACAGATGTGACGCCGTGTAGTCTGGTACCAATTTCCTGATGTTCTGAAGGAACGTTACTGCCCCCATTTACACGCAGGAGCAGAACGCAGTAAGTTTCTTCGAAACGTAAGTTAATTTCTGCCAGACTAGACGGCGTCAAACGCCAGAGTAAATTCTATTTAACTCCAAAGAGGTGGTTGCCTGTATGTGAGAGCGAGCACCGCGGAGTTGGTATATTGACTAGGCAAGGTGCTGTACTACCGAGTGATCGTGTTTCGACTGCCTGTAAGGCCTAGATTTTGTCTCTTGTGCAGAGCATCCAGACGGGCAATTAGGGCTCACCTAGCCATCTGCAAAGTAGATACTGTGGGCTTCTCCCGCGGAGGTAAACGGGACGTGAAATTCACCACTTACCTCAAGCTAGTCCCGAGGCTAAGAACGAGTGGAATTATGTTTCGACTCCACCATACGCCATTATAGAATGCATAAGTTCAGCTTTACTTTCATATGCCAATGGCTTTTATGGGTTAAGACATGACAGTGTTACTAAGGCTCAGTTACAGCCACATGACAGATATTTATTTTGAACTCTGTGAAGCACGGATTTTTTTTTACAAATACCGAAAAACTCAGTTGCGTCACAGTAACACTCACACTCACACTGCAAAGAACAATCAGCCATTGCTGTACAAGGAATAGTAGCTGTTTGTTCTGCAAATAATACAAATCAAATAAAGAGGCGTTTATGTGTTTTTAACACAACAGCAGATGGAATATAAACGACCATTGTACTTTATACATTAAATCGGAACTCACACAATTTTAGTGCAACTTCTAGTGCCGTTCTAGGATTTAATGTGTTGTAATCCTCATTTTGCAGCCTGAAACCAATGCTTTGCGTCCTTCCGTGCCATGTCAAGAAAAAGACTGGACTTCTACCATTATCGAACCAACTCACATTCCACAAGATCAATGGTCTACAGCTGGTGCTGCAACGAGTAGCGGCTTATCACGTGGTCACATTCAACGTGACCCATGGTCTACAGTTGGTGCTGCAACGAGTAGCGGTTTGTCACAGGGACGTGCCTCCCGAATGTGGTGGCAGAGCCGTGACGATCAAGGGGCAGAGTTGCTGGATGCAGTAAGGGTTGAAACAGCTCAGGTAAAGCCTGAATCAACGGAAACAAACTGACAGAAATCTGACCCCCTTGGGGTCTGACATATTCCCAGCTGATAGCCAGATATCAAGACATTTGCCCACCTGTTAATGGAAGTCTATTCTTATGCGTACCGAAAAGCAATAAATCAAAGCAGACTCCTGATATTCCAGCACCAACAGGGCTTAACTGGTGCTGGACTATCAGGAGGGTCTTTAAACCCATAATTTCTTTGTCAATGTCATTATTACCTGCATTCGATCACACTTTACTGCATCAAGCGGCTTTATTGTCCTCTGACACCATTATTACAGCCGTATGCTTTAGGTTTCTGTGACCGTGCTTCGTGAGCAAATTGTGAAGTAAGAGATAAAACCAACAAGATGCAACAGTTAGATGTTTATTATCAACACTTTCTCAATATGTTTCGGGCATCATTATGCCCATCTTCAGGAGACCAAGACGTGTGTTACTGCACGTGGTGTGCTGCGCTGTAACAAGCGGGAAGAAGTAGATATTAGCTGTAATGCCTTTTTTGTGTGGTATTGTGTAGTAAACCTAGATGGGACCTCGTGTGTATATGCGAATGTCGTGTGCAAATTGGTATGTCGTGGTGTTGGACTGGTATCTGTCTCGTGCGTTTTTCAGGTCTGGTGTATCGGGAGCGGGTGTACTGATGCATGCGTTGTGCCTTTTTGATGGGAGGGGTGTGTGGTGCAGGTGTTATTAGGTGCACTAGGGGGAGTATGCCGGTGATGGGCAGGTTGGTATAGGGGGTGGAGATTTAATGTGAAGTC
>Ga0136643_10019032_pt1 | contig 10368 bp, 5 predicted proteins | sample TergutLab28metaG_FD_96883 | JGI IMG/M metagenome (GOLD analysis project Ga0136643, IMG submission 96883) | Labiotermes labralis P1 segment gut microbial communities from Petit-Saut dam, French Guiana - Lab288 P1 (version 3) (version 3) | ecosystem: Host-associated > Arthropoda: Insects >... | reverse complement strand
TCGGAAACTCTACGTTACGTAACCGTGATAAATGGTCCGCTCTCGGAAACTCTACGTTACGTAACCGTGCAACAAAACAGCTGCACACTGACCTAGTCTGTCCAGTCACACTAGCCTATAGATATTTACACACAGTAACACATAGTGCACAAAACATCGTGCTAAAAAACATGGTTACAGAGTACATGAAATGATCAGCCATGAACTTACAAATGAATTAACAAAACAAAATGGCGTGATACCAGTACCTCTACCCAGCGCCCTGTCCTCCGGCGCGACGTCGGGCATGAACGTTCCAACGCCCAGAAATCCGATTTAGAAAATGTACCAACCAGGACCAAGGTTCTAACTCGTAGCCATGGCAATACGTCGCGCCGCGGGCTAATGGCGCACCAAGGGTAGATCGCTGTGCGTAAGCTCGCCTTGCTTCCACCCAAGCCGGAGTCCAAGAGAGAGAGAGTCCACTGGGCACACAAACAGCCCTCAGCCACGACTCACGTGACTCACCACCTAAGCCTCTCAACCCCCTCACTTTCTCACGGCAACCAATTGCCGGTGGTAACCTTGAGATGGGGATGACATGCACAGAAAGTTCTAGAGAACTGGCTTCCGTCTGGAGACGGCCTTGAGCCAAACCTAACAGGAATGGCTCAAAGGGATTGGTGATATAGCGTCTCCTTGTTTCAAACCATTCCTAATAGGGAACCTGTCAGACACACTCTTGCCTACCCGGACTCTGCTATATGTTTCAGTCAGTCTCAACTCTATTAACCTTACAAAATTCCTGGCGATACCAAATCTTATAAAAGATCTCCCTCCTAACTCAATCATAAGCTTTCTTGAAGTCTAAAAAGAGTTGACAAACTTCTTCACTGTATTCCCATTTTTTCTCAAGTATTTGGCGAATGCAGTATATATGATCAATAGTCGACCTGTTGCGTAGAAAGCCACATTGATGATCCTAAAAAATTTCCTTCGCATATGGAATTAACATTGAGAGCAGGATGTTGGATAAAATTTTGTAAGTGGTTGGCAAAAGTGATATGCCCCTATGATTATTAAAATCTCTTTTGTCCCCTCTTCTTATGAATAGGAACTATGATCGACTCTTTACGCAGTTTCTCCATCTTCAAAATAGAAGTAATAAGTTTATGAATCTCCAAGCAAATTTTTCTACCACCTTCTTTAAACATTTCTGTCGGTATTTGGTCAATACCAGGCGATTTGTGACTTTTCAGCTTGTCGATAGCCAGCTCAACCTCAGATGCACTTGACTCAGGTACTAATGGTTCTGCTGTGTGTACTCGTATTTCTGCCTGCCCAACATCCTTAAACCCATGCAATTTGAAATGCTGGGAGAAATAATTCCTCCACCTAGCCACAATACTGTGGGAGTCTGTCACTTTTCTCATCCTTCACTATATTACATCTAGGCTGGTACCCCTTCTTAAAGTCACTGATGCCCCTATACAAGTCCCTAATGTTTTTGATCTCACTTTTAGTTTCAACCAAGAACTCTTCGAATTCTAAAGGAAAATGTTTGTAGGATACAAACCATAGAAATATTCATGAAGGTGACGATGTTGATTATGATAATGACAATGAATCAATAAGAAATTCTGGGTGCGTAGGACACGCATCCTGCAATTAAGCAGGACATTCAACGGCTAGAAGGAATTTTGAACGAATTATAGGACACTAAATTGCAATTCAATAGGTCCTAACTCTTTGCTACTTTTCAATTTATATGTATAAATACCGTGAAGCTAATTATGTTTTGAATATGAATTTTCTTGAAACATTTGCACACAAAGAGTTAAATTGGAGAGTCAAAATTCGAAACTGATTTTTAAAAAGTCCTTTTCACTTATCGTCTCTCGCCACAACTTTGTTCGCTCTTTCGTCACATGTAGTTTGGTTCGTTACGTACAGTTTTGTGTCCCACCTTTAGTGAGATACTTGAGCCTCTGTTGCATTTCATGTCTTTAAACACGACCAGCTGTCTTATTGACTTACGAAGCAACGGAAATTTGGAAGACAAAGTAAAATGATAGATTAAAGAATTTCTCGAAAATTGTACTCACTCGCCGGAACGCATGACAGAACGCTGTTAAAATTCAAAAGCATAAGTTTTTAAGTAAAAGCAGACTGAAAAATTCACTTTCTCCATTTTCGTTTATCACAATTCAATTACTACAATAATTACAATTCGCACACCACGTACTAAACAAGCCTTATATTAAAGAGAAAACCTGCAAAAAAAAAAAAAGAACCGAAGCACCTTCCGGATACCATTCAATAGCCCGCAAATGCTCAAACACTGACACAGTTTACAGTTAATTTAAGTGTCACACATTTTACTATCTTTAACATTTTATATCCACATGTACATCACAATGTCAAAAATTTAAAACACATTCTGACTTCGCGTGACTGATTTCGATTTTAATTTTTTTAACCCTTTAAACGCCGAATTAAATCCCATCTGCCATTTGTTGGCATTATTAGGAGCTCACCATCTTTTCCACGTTAGCGGGTTAAGGGTTAAAATAGTTTAATAGCTTAAGGAAGACCATTTATTGGTTGAGACACGCAGCTGTGTACCTCTGCTATATAACATAATAAATAGTTGTGTTGATGGTAACTGGTAACTGTTTTGTTACTGGTTTTGATGCCAAATAATTTTATTTTCTATTGGATGTTTATACGTCAGCAAAAGGTGTCTTCTTTCCGCTACCAGTGAATTTAGCGCACGCGAATTCAGAAAACGCAGACGAGAATCAGATATCGTATAGCTCGTTATTCAAGTTTCTATGTTGTATTTCAGTGTGACAATGACCTACAATTTTACTTGTTGCATTCAAACATTACAAGTTCACATAATATTGATTTTAATAGTTTGTAGAATGTAACGGTCGTGCAGGAACCTAAAATAGATCGACTGATGTGAGGATCGTTGATGGGCCATTTATGTTTAACTCAGGTGGGGTGCTGCACAAAACAACAGAATTCACATTCCACAGACTTGTTGATGAGAGATTTGTGTTGTAATACTCCTCCTTATACCTCCTTTTCTTCAAAGCAGACTGAGTAATTGCGGCAAAGGGCCTCATATTTTCTATGAACACTCTTTTCCATAATTTCACCGGTTGTATAAGAGGGTGCTTACACTGAAAAAGAGTTCCGAAACTTCATATGAATTTCAGACGCCGTGAGTTACCATAAAGAAAGAATACAGTATTCAGAAGAGGTGAAAAATTAAAACCAAGAACTTAAGAATAATTAAGAAAAATCACCCGAAAAACACGGCAATGCCATTCAGTCAAATTTTGATTCAAATAAAACAGCTTCCAGTGCGTTATATTTTTTTAACATAAAAGACGCCAAGTGAATGTCAGTATATTCGTAACGTAACAAACTGTTTTATAAAACCAACTGAAACACTACTGATAAATTGGAAGTGTATTCATACATGTAGAACGCTTTTGCTATTAGTTCACAGCAGAGACACCTGGTGATACTCGCTGTATTTGCTCTTATAATGTTTTCATAAATTTTATTTTTCCTTTCGAAGTGTTCAAGAGAACATGGTGCTTGAGAAAACACAGTCTACTGCTAATGAAACGCAGAACACAAAGTTGTGTACATTAATATTTGATATCCTTCAACACGTAACAACATTTTTTTAAATAATAGTTCCAACGACACAATATGCAACTTCTGAATCACAAAACACAGGCACACTGCCACAGTCGACTGTCTTATTGAAGTGATCATGCAAATTCCATTATAAGGAATTAAAATTAATACTAGTAGAAAAATTGTGTATGTATTATCACTTTAAATTTCGAAGGATTCTTACACTAACAGCATGAGTATTAAGCCTCTAATTCTTTTCAGATTTTCCTCTGCATAACAATAGCAGTTATATGCCAAAAGATATAATTCTATTTACTTCGAAATGGAACACAAAATATTTTATTCGAAAGTGATAAATTTCATCATATTCTTTAGATACTAACTCCGTAAGCACCCGGAAGATGGTATGGCTTTGATAGAACGCGTTGTTTTTGTGAATTATTCTCTTATGAATAATCAGAAATTATTTAAGATGTAGGACTTGATTTAATCCAATTACGACATGGTGCAGAAATATACATTTGACTTTCCAAAAATTCAAATAGGAAGTATTAATGGATTTGATTTAGATTTGATGTAGCGAGAAGTTAAAATATTCTACTCTATGATTTAAGAATATGTAATTTCACAAATATTTTGAATTTGAAAATAAAATTCGAAAGGACAGGTAATTTAGATAACTTACAGTTTCAAGCAAGGGCTCAAACCAAAATATTTCCGAATAATTTTATAAACTTTTTCCGCTTTTTCAGCCTCCTCGATGACAAAGACTAGAGCTGATATATAATTACACTTATGCTCAAGATTTAAATAATTAATTAAAAGCGTGGCTTTGAATGTAAATTTTAAAAAAGTGCACTAGATTCTGTGTTTGGTGCCAGGGAAAGGGTTGTTGTAATGCACCAATGAAATACAAATTTGGAATTTGCAGATCATGTTAGTTTAGTGAAATATTTTGAGTTTATTCATAAAAGGTAAAATTTCAGACCCCATTCCAATGGAACAAGTTTGGCTGTCGATGCTAATTGTGAAAATCAGATTCTTTTGCTTGCATTGAATTAGTGATACTGAATCACTGCTGGCAAAATGAATGATCAATCGCCCCATAAGAATGTCACTGTTTGTTGGTGTTGTCATATGCACACAACAACACTTGTGTCTTCATGTGATTCTCTTAATACATTTATTGTTTGCTTGACTTTAAGAAAATTTGTAACATAAAGTATTAAAATGCCAAATTCTACAGTTCATTTTCTTGTACAGCACTAATACAGATTTCTTTTAGATTACGTTTGTACCTTTATAAGATATTGAAATTTGTACAGCCGACGAAGTGTATTATTTTACTGCATTTCCTTCATTTCCAATTTGTTCCCCAGTTGTGGTTATATGTTTTAAACAAAAATAATTTTCATTCCAAACATTGCACAATACACGGTCATCAATAGATACACAAGGATCTAAAACTGGAATTGTACTTGTAGTGCAGCGTAGTGCACTAAGCTCTGTCCTCACAGTATTATACCAAATCAAAACAGTGGAATTAGGCTGAGCATTTTTGAAGGGTATAAATATCAGCGCTGTTCAAGTAAAAACCGAGTAGCTGGCGAACTACGTGGAATTTCTATTTTTAATACAAAATTCCTTATCCTGACAGCCCCTAAATATAATTATATTTTGTAAACATAATTTTAATCCAAATGTATTTAAACATTATTTCACATAGTTAAATTTCAAGCGACAAACAGGCCACGATATCCTAAGCTTCTATAACTTCTGCGCTAGATGTAATGGGTGGTCACAAACCCACCTGCCCCTACTTATCCTGTGGAAGGAACTATTAACCTTTGTTCAGCAGTTTGGTTGCGATCAAGGGCCGAACTGGGCGAGGGCGAAAACGCTTGCCCCCACGGTGGGTTTGAACACCGGGCTTTTAAGTCCAAATAGAGTAGCTACAAGTATACAGACTGATTCAAATAAAAGAACTTGTTTGTTAATAAAGTGCATATCAATGTTTATATTTTGTACCGCTGACGTGTAAGATATCATTATAAGCTGGAAACATTAATTTGTATTTCTGGCGAAGAAAAAGTTTGAAGGTTAATGAGATAAAATATTCCTATGCAGTGACTATAAAGTTCAAAATAATATTCATAATTTATATAATTAACACGTTTTGAATTATCTTATCTATTTTGATACAAGGAGGCCAGACGGTACAGAAAATGATACACAAATGATAGAAGCTTTAAGTTCCCAATCTGTTGGAAGTAACCGCATTCTCCATATGTAGTTTAATAATAATAGCAATAATAATACAATTCACTATTACGTGCTGTGTCAGTTGTGTTCCAAACCAGCAGATCGGAAACACGTTACAGGCCAATGACACATAAATTGCCACTGCTTGACTCATATCCGCGTAGTCGCCCCAAGCCTGGAACAATAATGCATAATAATAGCAATATACAAAGGAGAAATAAGATAATTAAAAACATTCTTTTAGAAAAGTAATTCAGTCAAATTATATTAGCCTGAATGAATATTTAATTTTTGTTGTCGCTTTATTGCATGGTCCAGCGCAATTCCGGTGGAAGGTACCCATTAATTCCATTACAGTAATCGTGAAATTGCGAGCGTTACTGTCCACTAAGAGCGAAAAAGACGTATTTTCTGCCACTGTTCGATACTACATTGACAATATTTCGTTATGTCACATTGTATTGGTGATGTTCCTCTCCTTGAGGGCAACGTTCACATGCCACAAGCAAATTAGTATACACTCATCGAAGGACTTCTTCATTAATATCTGGAACGAATCCTGGGAATGTGATATAATCTTTAAGTGTTGGGACCAAAATCTTACGGTTTTCAATCTTGGAAGTGTGGAAATTAGGGCTCAAGTACCTATCCATGACGAACTTGCTTTCAGTTACTTCCAGCGGCGGCAGATTTGTCGTGTGAAGTGTGATATTTTTAGAGATTTTCGCAACATTGCTAAAAGTGCGTATTAGCTTCGGCATATCCGTCCAAATGGAACACAAAACACAAAAGACGGATTTTCATTAAATTTTTTATTTCAGCATTTTTCGAATATCTGTCGAGAATATTCAGGTTTCATTAAAATTTAACAAAAATAATTAGTGCTTTACAAGAATGTCTAAGTAAAAAAATTTAGTGAATTGCATGTACAGTCGAACACAACTATACTTTACCTAGTAGAATAGTAGGAATACAACTAAATGTTTCGGCCCTATATGTGGGCCATCTTCAGCTTGAAATTAAACCTTCAGATTAGCTATACAAGAGTTGTGGGGTGCTTTTTGGGGTTGGGGTGAGGTTGAACGAGATCTTGTTATTTCACTAGTGTTTTCCATGACCTGGATTTGTTGCAAGTGGGTTTTTCCTTATTTGTCAATATACAAATATCAAGTGGGCTATTTTCATTATGATAAGTTTGTGTTGTAATTAGTATCTTTAGTAAAATATACTTTACATACTTAAAATTACACTTAAAGACTAGCATGCTATAATATGAATATATAACACATTCACATTATGTATTTGATACCTAAGTCTAAAAACTCACATTCAGAATATATAAAATTTATTCTTTTCCACTGAAACAATGATAGCAAGAATGCATCTGAATGTTACATTATAGTACATAGCATGTATAATTTTGAGTTAATTAAATCCTCCTAATAATTTGTCAATTTTTTGTTTGTCTCTAATAATCAATTTTAGTTAATGTTCGAAATTTATGGTTTTGTTACAAATATTTGTCCCGATTTCTTTCTCAGATAACGTCACTCAAACCCAGACACCGACTTCACTGTTATGAAGACGATGTTCAACCGAACGATGTGTATTTTCTAAATTCCAATACGTGCTGTTGTGGGGTTTTACTTATACCCTCAAACTTGGCCTTCTTTCGCACTAGAAATTTCCCTACCTTGTCAACATTAACAAGAGAAACGCAATTCTAATTTACACTTACACTTTCCTTAGTGCTTATTCGGTTCTTTATCTTCCCATTACGTAGCATGTGGCTGTTGTGAGAGATATTTAATTGCTGAAATAATATATAACGTTGAAAAACGTGCAATTCTATTAAACAATATGTGTCACATAAGATAGGTTTTGATAAAATATCAAAACAGAGTTCTGTTAAATATGAAGTTACTGATGTTTATAAATCAGTAGGTTTAATAACATACTATAAGTTATAGTTAAATAAAGCAATATAATGACGCTACAAGAGGTAGGAAGTTTCCCAAACTTCATATTTTTACAAGTATTCCCATGAACTTTTTTATGCCAGCGTCCTAAAAATTGGGATTGCGGCCTTTGGCTTGGTGGGATTGCACTTGGGGCATGAATGTTGTCTATTTTGAGTGCTGTGTGAGGTCAGGCAGAGATCTTTGCGTCGGAATGATCAATAGTCCAGACGGGGTTTATCGATTTTAAAATGTCTGAGTGAGTACGGCATGCGTCATGAAACAATTTCCCTGAAATTCTGAGAACAAATCAATGTGACCTACTGCGATAGAGAGGATAGTAGGGCTGCTATTGGCGTTTTTATTTAAATAAAATAATAATTATTTTCTGAATAAATGCTGTAACACATCTTATATAGAATGGGATAGGCTGGGCATGGGACGCGTATGGGTGAGAAGAGGGTTGTGTAGAGGATCTTGGTGGGGAAACCGGAGGGAAAGAGGCCGCTGGGAAAATCTAAGTGTAGATGGATGGATCTCAAGGCGTGGGAAGTGGGTATATGGACTGAATTGGGCTGGTCCAGGATAGAGACAGGTGGAGGACTCTTGTCAGTGCGGTAATGAAATTTCGGATTCCGTGAAATGGGGAGAATTTCTTGACTAGCTGCAAACCAGTTAGTTTCTAAAGAAGGGCTCTGCACCATGAAGTTAGTAAGTAAGTAACACATCTTTATATGGAACTTGGCATTGTATATTGCACACATTCTCGGTGCTAAAAGATAGTGAATGAAATGAAAGCATAAGCCTCTGTGTGTCATCAAATTATTAGATCTCCAAGTAGGACTATCTCATCATGTAAAATATAGGAGCTTCCCTGTTGTATTTATATTTTAAAACATGATATTAAGGTCTGATAAGGAATTTCAGTAACAAAGTGTGGCTCTTAAATCTGCAAAAGGTCATATTTAAAATTTCTGACAGAAGGATGACGATAATGATATATGCGAATATATTAACAGTAATATTTCACGTTTCTGGAATGTGATAATGTGTAATTTGTTCCTTTAAGTTTGTCTTATTCTGGGGTGATAAAATAACAAGGCATACTTATACATAACACTTTGAAGAATACACGAGGGGAATATTGTACATAAATCATTAAGGAATAAATATACACAAAGTCGAAAAATACTTTTTATATTGGAAAAATTAAAAAAGCACAAAATCGTTGATAAAATTTCAGGTACAGGAGAGAAAATCCATAAATTGTTAGTACAATTTAAAATTTGTTAGATGAAATATTGTCGTCAAAAGTTTACACATATTGCACGCTTTTTACTGATAGTATCTTCGCAACACCTGCACAAGGAACACCTACAAACGCCAGGACTATCTGGACACCAATATCAACACCATTTTTACATTATAAAGTGGGAACAAAACAATGTGAATGAATAACTTAATGTTGACCCTTAAAAAAATTTCAGGTAATAAATTTTAATTTTCAAAAGAAGAATAAAAATATTAAAATATAAACTCAAACAAATAATCTACAAAATAAATTAGCCGTTCGAAACATTCTACGAACCTAAGTTCCAAACTCATCTACTAACTAAAGATACAGCAGTAAAATTCAAGAAAATTTCAACAGTCATTTAAATATTTTAAACTCCTATTATTTTAAACTTTTCTTTAATAAATATTTTTTGACAGAGGGAGATGTATATAATCGAACCTTGAAATTCAAATCATAATTAAGACTGCAATAAAGTTACAAACATTTCTTTTATACATTTTATACTACTGGCCTGAAGACGACTTTCTGCAGTCGATGAATTTTCCAAGCCCTTAAGATATAAAACTTACCAGTGGTATTTAGCGCAATTTATTTCTCGTGCAGTTTGTTACTGAAATTTCTATTTTGCTGATTTCTATATGCAGTTGTCAGTAGTTGCCTGAAGATAATATTGAGATATCCTACCCTTAGGATGAAGAGAGCTCGTGGGTACAAATCTACTGAAACAAACAGCCTCACACTTCACAATACTGTTCTTTCGAATGATACAGGCTCCAACATATATTATACTGTACCGTAACTACAGAAAACGCAGCGAAGCACATATCAGTCAGTAAAATCAGGACGTGGCCACAAAGACCGATATTCTGTGCATCTTCCAGTTTTTGTATGTACCTGTGAGTGAAAAGTAGAGGTATATTGAAATACTGGAAGATAGAGGTGACTGTTTTCTTACAAAGTTTTAAATTATTACTATTGTCTATGTTGGATGTAGTAGTCAGAAAATATTTTCAGAGGGACTGACTTTATAGTACTTTTTGTCAGACGACGCTCTAGATATACTTTTCTACTTGCAGTCTCGTGAATATTATACTCACAGGTAGTTAATTACAAACTTACTCCATTATTTCCTGATGGTGTCGAATGCACGTGTTTAACTTTTCTTGCAAGTTAATGTTTGCAGTTGCATGAACTTGTTCGTCTTCTTGCACG
>Ga0136643_10019031_pt1 | contig 10368 bp, 8 predicted proteins | sample TergutLab28metaG_FD_96883 | JGI IMG/M metagenome (GOLD analysis project Ga0136643, IMG submission 96883) | Labiotermes labralis P1 segment gut microbial communities from Petit-Saut dam, French Guiana - Lab288 P1 (version 3) (version 3) | ecosystem: Host-associated > Arthropoda: Insects >... | reverse complement strand
TTTTAAACATGGTATATACTCTCCATTTTTTCTCTTCAAAATGCAGTTTGTTTCATAATTCTAACGTATTTGATTCCTGTATTATTCACATTTTATATACAGGTGTGCTAAAATTAAAAAAAAAAATAATTCCGGCGCCAAAATGTTAAGATGGTGACTTCGGTCGGAAAACGTATTACGTGCTTGGTAAAAACAAATAAATCATAGTGTAGTTTCATGAATATGCGTATTGTTTGGTCTTAGAGCAGTGTTGCAGGGTTTTCAGTTGTGGATGTCTTTATAGACATTTTAGTGATACATAACGTTTACAGCTCAAGCACTGTCATTAAATTACCTAAGAATGCGTACTTTCATTCTGAATTTAGATGTCGAATTTTGTGTTTTTCGGTTGGGAAGCCCGTAATGCTAGGGACTTGTTCTGTTTATTTGTGTAATTTCCTACGTTATATCACAGTACGTGTGGGAAGTGAAGTTATGTCAGTTCTGCTGTATCGCAGTTGTTGCGTCCTTATTAGACGCCACTTTACAGAAAGTCGCGTAATAAAACTAGGGTCACATTAGAACAAAAATTCAGCCTGTGTTACTGCCTCATATCTTCATGCTCGTCGCCAAATTTGCGCGACAGCGAACACTCGTATGCTGAAGTTCGCGTTATACAAACAGCTTTCACCTGCTCGTCAGATGTTTTACAGCCATTTCGTATTAACGAAATGGCGTGATAGCAGACCTGACTGTACAGAATGGCTGTACTCCAATAGCATTCTGCTTTACATTTTCAGACGACGAAAATTTGCATTTTGACGATATTTTCTGGGAAATACAGTGATTCTATGCAACTTGTATTTTACTCCGTTAGACGAATGACGTCACGTACAGACACACAGACAAATACTGTAGCTTACGTTTCTCTGCAAGTTCCGTTGTTAACGGTACGTGGGTGGAAATTTAAAAGGCTAAAACAAGTTTCAGGGAAAACTGTGACGTCTGCTTTCATTCAGATGCTTATATATATATATCCTAGTTTAAGTGATTTATTTCTGTACACAAATTTTATTGGATTTTGACTACATTAAATTTGTCGGGGAAACGTAAACTTTGCGCACCATCGCTTTATTTTGACACTTAAAAATGGTTCATACAAAATTTGTGCATGTGTTCATGATCTTTCCGAAACCGGTCCGAAACGCCATAGAAGAAGAAGGAGAAGAAGAAGAGAAGGAGGAGAAGAAGAAGAAGAGGATGAAGAAGAAGAAGAGGAGGAGGAGGAGGAAGACGAAGAAAATAAGAAGTACTAGTAGTAGTAGTAGTAGTAGTAGTAGTAGTAGTAGTTGTTGTTATTGTTGTTGTTGTTGTTGTTATTTTTCTCCCTACAAAACTTCATGTGCCTGGCTTTAAAGCTAGTTTGTCTTATCAGCATCAAATATATTTCGCGCGACCTTCATGTTATTTAACATCGAGGCCATAAAGAAGTTCAGAATCGTAAAGAACCCATTGGAAAGACACGTTTTCTAAGAACTAGAACACGCATTTCCCCGTTTGTAATCGTTACGGTCCATACCAAATAATATTTTTCTATGTTTTCAAAGGATTCTTTTGCAGTTTTTATACCATCGTCACTGTCAGCCTGAAGGTCTGGACCCTTAGTTCCTCTCCTTCCGCGTACTAAATATGTCACTGCCCTCACTAGTTTCACGTCTACAGTGACGTAATGTGAATCCTTAAGGACAGCTTTATTAACTTGTCCATCTCTTCCATTAAACGTTCCCTGTAAGGACAAAAATTTTAAGTATTCTCGTGTACCTCATCGCAGAACCATGAAGACGTATAGAGGGTATGAAGTTAAGGCTCCGTGCATCCTAAACCTCATTAATTACTAGATGTGAGTTGTTGCATTATGTTCCAGCTAGGAGGTTGGAAGAGCCCTAGTGGCAGTGGGCGAAATGTTGAAAGGCAGTAGTCAACCCCTACCGGGAATCGAAATAAGATGATGTAGCTTATTTTAAAGAATGTGTTTTCGATTCTTGACGGAGGTACAGGTTTTACTTTTTTGTTTTAATTTACTGCCGTGTAACCGGCTGTGGGGTCTACCTGGTTTCCTCTCCAACGTACGTGTATACTGGGAGCTCTAGTCCGGTGAGTAAAGTGGCCAGAGTTTGCAGTTGGTCACTCAGACCTTATCAAGTGCCGAGGTTAAGAATAGGTGGAGTTGTATTTACACTTCCTCATACGTCCTTGTGGTCCGGCCCGAGATCGAATGCTGTAGCCTGTGCTACTGAGTGAATTTACGCGACTTCATGGAACTTGTCTGTTCTAGGAACCGAAAGTGAGCTAAAATGGTTCCGAAATCGCGTGCTGTTCATTCTCGTTTACGGCATCCCCAGAGTAAAGTCTATTCTTAGAAAAAAGAAAAGTAGCAGTAATTACGTCTTAATAAACTCCCAGATATTTTGGGCGCTAAATTCTATTTGTGTGGAAACTTTCTGTCCGCAAAAGTAAGGTCAAATGTAAGGACACGGACATTTCACATTAACAGCAGTATATTTTAGCTAATGTGCTTTTTTTTTGGCACTCCAATGTAACTTCGCCACCTACACAAATTCTTCGCTATGTTCTCGGAATGTTCATGTTTGTGATAAAGGGGAATTTCTAAGCATGCGAGGCGTGCTTCGTAGAATTATCTGCATTTGTGTAAGCAGTCACGAAATAACGTGTTTTGATAGAAAGCAGAGCAACGTAATACTTCTTATAACGGAGTCCCAAGGTATGTTAATATCCAGTATATCTGATGTAGATAGTTTCAATTAACCAATGACCCAATATATACAGCCGTTTAATAACGTATTTTCATGGGGAGTTAAGTGATTTAAAACATGCTTGTAATGGAGTTAAAGGTGCGTCACCTTGTACCTGCTGCAGTTCGGTTTAATGAACTAACGATGTGATGTGTACAGGCACGTTGAAATAGTGTTTGCTTGAACGTTAAGTACTGTAAAACCTGCGTACTTTTTTTTTTTGGAACCGCAAAGTGTCTTAACACATGTCCATTGGAAATCAGTTCGCGTTAAATACAATGATTTTTAAATAAAATAGGTGTAACGCAGTAGGCTTACGAACTTCGTGCATTTACGGTCCAAATGGAAAGTATGTAAGAACGCGTGCTGCATGCGCAAAATTTAGTGCTGCTGAGTACTTATAGTAGGCCGTACATTATTCATTTTTCGAGGCTTTCGCAAAATTGCGAAAGGCGACTGTTAGGTTCGTGGTGGCTGTCCGTCCGTCCGTCTGTCCGATCGCATAGAACAGCTCGGGCTCCTCTGGACGGATTTTCATGGAATTTGATGTTTTATTAGGCTGTTTTTCGAAAATCTGTCGAGAAAATTCAAGTTTCATTAAAATGTGCTAAGAATCATGGGTACTTTACATGAAGACAAATATACATCTTTCATCGTATCTGGCTCATTTCTTCTTAGAATGAAAAATCTTTCAGGCAGAAGTTGTAGAGAAAAAACACACGTTCTGTGTTTAATAACTTTTTTTTAAATCGTACCCTTTATGAGATAATGTGAAAAAAATGTACAGCCGGACAGGCCACAGATGGCAATATGGCTAATGCGCGTTGCATACTGGATACTCAAGGCTGCAAGCACACACTCAGAATATGTAATATTTATTGCTTTTCCGCGGCAAAAATGGTTTCGCGAAAGCGCCTCAATGTTAGGTACGTGCGTGTCTCATTACTGCCTGGCCCTTTCGCGACGAAGGTTCGCAAATGCGCCTCCTAGCTTCGTCATAATTTCTGTCTATGCGCGTAACAGATCGATAGCCACGGAACGGATTGTCATCAGATTTCATAATATTGGAGAGTTTTACAAAGACAGTTACGGACGTTTTAGTATTTTGATTAAAATCGGACGAAATGATAGCAGAAAACTGCACGCGGTTCTACTCGCTTCTTTGACGTAATTCCCATATTTATCGGAACGAAAATATGTCAAACAAAAGTTGTATGGGGAGGGGGGGTTGGTGGGCGGAATGAGACACATGTGTTACGTCCAGTACACTACATATATACTCCATAAACCTTCCGACCGTTTTCGAGATGGATGGGAACGCAGTATTTGTATGCAGTGTCATCTCGTAACTGGAAAATTTGGGGACTGATTTTGATCGAATTTTAACCGGATGTTTTTATTTGTTCTCCCCGCCTTTTTTATGCTGTTCATAAGAACAAAAAAAAATTGATTTTCAAAATCCGTACACAATACCACAGCGAACACGCCGTGGTTGCTACTCTGTGCGTATATTTCCTAACTTCTTTCTTTTATTCATGCCATGTTGCTCTGGTTTAGGCCTAATTTTGTCCTTTTTGTGACAGGAATGTTCGTCCTGATCTCAGTTGCACGAAGCGGGCATACAGTACAGGATAAAATTATATGAGCATAATAGGAAACTTGAAGACGAAGACTCTTCCTTCCTTAGAAATGTCGTGACCCACGCACTCAGCAGCACAATGTCACATCCTAAAGATCTGAATCCTTATCCGAATAATAAATTATTTGTTGTGCCATTTTGAAATGCACACAAGTCTTCCACGGCTCAAATATCACAGAATGAAAACCGGGGAGCTCTGATATCTTTGAAAATTTGAAAAGTGTAGTACTGGTCTCGTGTTGTATTTCCTAGTAAATGAAAATGTGAAGTGCACAGTGCCGTGTCTGCTTTCTGCAGGTAAAATGGGATTTTTTTTTTTTAGATGTAGAATTCTCGGTGGAAAGCGGAGGAAGATTAAATGCTTCAGGCTGCTAAGGCAAGGCTGCTCTTTCTTTAGATTAGACGATGCTTGTCCCAGGTGAGATTGATTTCTGTTTCCATCGATTGAAAGAGTGACACAAATAGCTTAGTGCTGTACCGTAAACGAAGGTTATTTGCCTTAGTAAATAAGGGCGCACCAGCTGCTAATGTGGTACCATGAATAAAAGTTAAATTTGTCTGAAGATACAGTACGAAAGAACTGTTCCTCATCTAGGTTGTGCGTCTGTTTATAAATTAGGTAAAGTGCACCCTTGTACAGGCACTGAGGCTCTGTACAGGCCATCCGACCCATAGGGGGAGTAGAGGTATAGCTCTACTCTTTCTTGACCACTGCACTAGAAGGGTGTGAGGGGTCAGTGTCGCGCCCCAGCCGCTGCTTTACCCCCGGGAAAGACCCGATACCCATTGTACAGGAGGCTGGGTGGGCCCCAGGGCCGGTCTGGACAGGTGCGGAAAATCTCGCCTCCACCGGGATTCGATCCCCGGACCATCCAGCCCGTAGCCAGTCGCTATACCGACTACGCTACCCGGTCCCCCTGTTTATACATTAGTTCTGAGTAATATCCTTACTTGTTTTTTAATATAACGAGTGGCGCAGAAATTACTTGATACTAGAGGCAGCATGTTAAACATCGAGTGTCAAGTAACTGTAGCGCCACCCGGGATATCTACCTAAATGTGATGGTTAACCTTATGAAGCATGAATTGTCCTTAGGAAATGTTCGAAGGGCGAAACACTTCTGGCGCGTTTGCGTAGCCATGGCAACAATAGCAAGACTGGAATCTTGGTAACCACGGTAACCAGAAAATTAACGCTAATGTTGATAACCACAAAAAAAATAAACTTCGGTCGCGAAGGTGGTAATGTAAGTGACCAAATTAATTAAATGTACATAGGTGTTCAAGAAAGTATGTTATTTTTGTCCGATTGTTGCCAGTTTTGGAATGAGAACTGCGCTCCTCTGGGCTGTTTCGCAGCGTGTAGTGGTAATTCTTTACTGACTTTTCGGGACCACCCATCGGTCCTTTTTCAAGGGTCAGCGCAGTTTTCGTCAACTTCGCGGCACAAGCCTGAAGCCACACAGAATTGGAATGTTTCGAAAAATTACAATAAGCCTATCCAATATCGATTTTCACGCAAAATCATCCAGTTGCTTCATGCGGACATAGGTCGGACGGACAGAAATGACGATTTTGATGGTCGCTTTTCGCAGTTGCTGTGCGAAGGCACCTACAAGTTATTTTCCATCTCACAAAGATGTCGCTTCTCCATTACAAAGGTTAGTCATTTAATGCTGGTTCTGCACGTTTTCTTTCTTTTTTAATTCTGGGGACTCTTAAATACATTCTTTTGTAAGAATAAAAGAGTGCCGACCTCGGTGTCCTATACGGACGTTTACTTTTTCAAATTATTTAACGGTACAGACGCTCCCCGATCTGCAATTTCAGACTTACCTGATATTTAACCATTTAAAAGCCGAATTAATTCTCATCTGCCATTTGCTGGCATTATTAGGAGCTCACCATATTCTCCACGTTAGCAGGATAAGGGTTAAAGAGGAACAGAAGGCTAAAATAACTATTTTGAAACGTGCTTCGAATTTTTTCTTGCGGGAACTACAACAAAATGGGGGCGAAGATTGCGGGAGAATACTACTGGGCGATAACACTGGCCGCGGGGCTGTCACGCTGCGGCCGATCAGTTTCCAGTGCGTTAGAGTTTGGATTTTAACCGGGTTCCCGTTTATGTACACATATAAGATGATCATTTGTATGCGGATTTCCGACTGACGCAAAATTTGACTTTGCGTTAGATTTCCGTGAACGCAACTATTGCGTAAGTCGGTGAATGTCTGTACTGTAGATTTAAAACTTCCCTGTCCTGGGCAGTAGTTGGAATTTGAATTCAACCATGATAATATCAAAGCGAGTGGTTTATTTATAGTTACCACAGTGCTTTCAAGGGTTATTTTTTACGTATTATTCAAGTTTGCGACGTTATATCAAGTATCGGTGAGAAGGTTATGTGGTGGGGACGTTAAAGATAATGGAATAAACAACAGCAGAAACGAATTAGTAGCTTAAGCACGGTTAAGAGGTGTAGTTGTCTCTTGTGGCTAAGCACCGCGCCGTTGAAGTGTTTAAGGGGGAGTAGAGGTAAGTCTGTACACATTCTCAACATGAGAATCAGAAGGACACAGGGCCGTCGAGAGCGGGATAGGGCCTCGGGTGAAAATTTTTTCCGGGGCCCCCCAGTAAGGGCGGGCCGGCAAGGGGGAAAGTACGCAAAATGCCGTCAACACGACAGATCAGTAACTAATTACATCCGATACTACCGAGAAAGACAAAAACACATGTAACATAAAGGGGCCCCGGGCCCCCTTCCGGACGGCCTGGCTCCGTTAATTTTTACTGGCTTCCCACTCCCCCCCCCATGTCGGCGTGCCTGCATGGAGATGGACTGTCAGCTTGCCGCTTCGTTTGCTTTCGGTGAACGTCTCCGGTAGCCTTGAATAGGAAGCGGAGTGTGCTCTTCCCTAATGAGGCACCGCTGATACCACTTGACTAATCCTGCTCTGTTCAAAAGAGTACGTAGCGCAGTGTTGGTGTAGACGTGTTTATCAAATTATCGCTGCGTTTGATGCAAGGCTTCCCGTGAATATGTTCCGTAAAGAGAGAAGTGTTGTGTTTAATGAAGCTGTCAGTTGCCAAGATTTCATATGGCCAGTGGCAGATGGATGAATCAAGAGTGTGATGCATTGGTGGAATGATACTGGGAGGGAAAATGCAAAGTACTCCAGAAAGACGTGTTCTTTTACCAGTCTCTCCACCACAGGTCCCGCATCCCCTGACATAGGAACGAACAGAGGGACTAACTGCTTGAAACATGGCACCTCCCAGGTATATAACTGCGAACAGCAGATAGTTGCTGTAAAGTTGCCGAACTATGAAGTTGTTCTCGCACTCTTTTTCTAGCCCTGTGTTTCTTGGAAATACCTCCATCTGGCTCCCGAACATAAATATCTGCCCATCCTTCCACGTGAAGGATCGCGAGGAAGGAGAAATGGTTTGCGGACCACACTTGTATGATCATGCACATGAATCACTCCAATCTGGGGGATACGGTCAAGAAGGTGTAACATGTACGTAGCTTAAGCGTAGAGAAGAAAACCAGCTAGATGCTACTGAATAGTATATTGCACTTGTAATCTGCTCAATATGTTTCGGGCACTTATATGCCCATCATCAGGAGCTCGAGACCATACTTGTGTTATTACCGCGTATGGTGTGTGTAATGTCCTAGTTGCCGCTGCCCTGCATCTGACCGCCGACCACCAGCAACCAAGGCATTACACACCATATGCGGTAATAAAACAAGTATAATCTAGAGCTCCTGATGATGGGCATATAAGTGCCCGAAACATGTTGAGCAGATTACAAGTGCAATAAACCATTCAGCAGCATCTAGCTTGTTTTCTTCTCTACGCTTGTACAACGATGCACGGACAAACATACATCAAATTCAAATGTACGTAGCTTGTTTGTCACTTTCGCTTATCTCTGCGATATCTCGTTAGAGGCCGATTAGCCAAATCTTTGTAGTAATTTATAGAAAGATAAACAGACAACCTACATACACAACTCATAGTAACACAGTTGTCTACACTTAGTCGTTGCAGTGGCCAATTCAGATAACGATTTTCCTCTGTAAAGAAGCAGCATATCAAGGATAGCTGAAGAATGGCTTGTGGTTGTTTCTATACAGGGAGGCTACGAGACGTCCGTACTTTCGATAGCTGCCCTCTAGTTCCTTATCCTTCCTCCTACGATGCAGGGACCAGAACAGTATCCCCAGTTTCCTGCAGTTCTAGCAAATCGTATCCCAAGCCTCCAACAAAGATCTACAGACGCGTGGCGTAACATCCCAGAAGACTTGAACCTTCCGATGTATCATTGCCTTACTTGTACAAGAAACTTTGCCTCTCGCACCCAGAGAAGGATATAGTTTGGTTGTTAAATGCTTCTGGCTTTGGTGTATTAGGCCCTGTACTCGCGTTTATTCGGTCTCCGGACTTTATCCACCGTCTGATGCGGAGTTTTGAGAAACGATCTGTTTCTGCGTGTTTAAAATGTGGGGAGGTACCTGCCTAATTGGGCCCAGTAGAGTCTCCAGTGGTGTGATTAGACCCTTGTAACAAACCCAACGCTGAGGATGGATAGATCCTGCGTCCGCAACATTATGTGCTGTTGAAAATATCAGATGACGATCAGTTCCCACTAGCTTAAATGGTCTCATTTCACTTGAGAAAGAAGTGATGAAGGGCATTAATTTGATGGATGACGTCCCGTTGTGCTTACAGATCATATAACAACGAAACTTCTCTTATCCCTCCAACACAACCACTTATTTTCTATCCTTTTCGTCAATTTAAACATAACGGAAAGAAAATAAGTGGTTGGGTTGGACGGATAAAATACGTTTTGTTTTAGGTCAAGAGTATGTTTAGGTCCAGAAGATTTGTGGTAGCAAAGTGCACAAGAAAGTTGTAGGAGGTGCTTTCGCAATTATTTAATACTGCTCTGCCAGTATGATTAAATAAAGGATGATGTGAGGAGTACGCAGACTTTTACTGGTAAGTCAAACAGGTTTAAAATTTGCACCGTCTAAATCAGGTGTTGCACCATTTTCAGCGCGTGTTTAATGAATGTTTCGTACCCGATACTAAAATGTTTATTGTTACATTCGGTAAGATAAAGTTTGTACTACAACGTGCCATGAAGGTACGGAGAGGATAGAGGTTTATCTGTACCCTTTCTTTAACCTAGGGGCGCTCATTGGGGTGGGTGGTCAGCGTCACGCCCCAGTCGCTTTACCCCCATGAAATAGCTCCGGTACCCACTGTACAGTAGGCTGGATGGGCTTCGGGGCCGATTTGGGCGGGTGCAGAAAATCTTGCCCCCCACCGAAGTTCGAACTCCGGACAGTCCAGCCCGTAGCGGGTCGCTGTACGGACTGCGGTGTACAGGCCGCCCCTTACATTCTGTAGCATAGATAAATCACCCGCAAACCCCGCGGCGTGGCGAGCCCCAATTGTGAAGGTGGCCACCACACGTACAGAATACTAAACTGTGTTGTGTTATTTCGGAATGGATTCCGTCATTTTGGCCGATGGCGGTAATCTGGATCCCTGTTAATGGGATCTAGGTGTAACTAGGTTACTAATTATACGGGTGTGCCCGATTAGCGACTCGCACACGGGGGGACCAACGAACGGCTATATACCCCACTTGTTATATTATATGTAATGTACTTTAATGGATTTGATGTAAATACAACAGTTCATTTGTGGGCCGGGTAGCTCAGTCGGTATAGCGACTGACTACGGGCTGGACGGTCCGGGATCGAATCCCTGTAGGGACGAGATTTTCCGCCCGTCCAGACCGGCCCTGGGGCCCACCCAGCCTCCTGTAAAATGGGTACCGGGTCTTTCCCGGGGGTAAAATGCGGCCGGGGCGTGCTGCTGACCACTCACCCCTTTCTAGTGCCGCGGTCAT
>Ga0136643_10019030_pt1 | contig 10368 bp, 8 predicted proteins | sample TergutLab28metaG_FD_96883 | JGI IMG/M metagenome (GOLD analysis project Ga0136643, IMG submission 96883) | Labiotermes labralis P1 segment gut microbial communities from Petit-Saut dam, French Guiana - Lab288 P1 (version 3) (version 3) | ecosystem: Host-associated > Arthropoda: Insects >... | reverse complement strand
TGAGTGGACCCCGTTCCAGACCCACTACTACTCAGAAAATCTGGTAGCGCCGGGGATCGAACCCGGGACCTCTGTATCTGTAGCCAGAAACTCTGACCACTAGACCACAGAGGCGGTCAAGTGGGACCAATACATGTCATAATTCAGAACAATGGGGGTTTTACTCTTGTCTCTTAAGCCATTAAAAAACAACACTTCATGAGACAGAGGTGAAATATGTTAAGACTCAATGCTAGCAAAAGCACTGAAGCTGCAGCACCTCACAATATTCTTCATTCATAAAGGCTGCATCTAAAACACAATATGGCTATGTTAGTTTGTAAGTACCTTCCAATCCATGGCACACAGACTTGCGCTGTGTCTACTTCTCTTTATCAGAAATTCATATTATGCTTCCACATATGCCTATGTTGCTTCCCAACAATTTTTCAGCTAATATTTTTTGTGTGCTTTCACTTCTTGTTTTCGCAGTAGGCTGATAAATTTCACAACCAATTTTCGTGATTTATCAGTACTGAACACTAGAGTTATGGTGGAATCTTCAGAAGACACATCCCATTGTGATGAAGATACACAAAGTAAAGAGATGAACACCATCAAACATACCTGCACCCCTTACAACATGGGTAAATGGACGCCTACATAACAACAGCCCAATAACGGGCTTACAATCTCTCATTACACTTACATCACACATATCAAGGAACAGTTTAATACCCAGAAAACCCTCTAACTCAGAACATAATTTAGATTATCACATCATTACAGGACATCCCCCTTGAAGCTGAACAACAACACGTTACAGAATCTTCACTCTCACCTGGAAGTACTAGACATTGTTTTAAGGTTTAGCTACACAATTTTTAAACCCACCTTTGATTACATCATGTGTAGTCCATCTATACTCAAAAATGTTTAATGAACATGATTTACCTTATGAAAAGTAGAAACTTGGGATCTCAAATATATATATATATATATAAACACATACACACACACAGACATGAACAATGGTTTAATGTCAATTACAAAATTATATTTATTTGGTATTTTAATCTCACCTGATGATGGCTTTTCACACTTCAGTCAAAACATGTGACTTGTAAGTTATAAACTAATATTACACAAAAATTAGTTGTGATTTCTTGTTACGATGGACAATGTTCACCATGCAGGGAATTTTAATACACAATGAGCACGAACTCCATCTTCAAGTGACTGGTATGTGGTACATTCACAGATACTTCCATGTTCATTTACAATATACTGTATTTTGTAGACCACAAGACAAGTTTTTCTTCCTAGAAAACACTGTATAAAATTATCCTGCACCTTAAGTACAAACATACATCAATATGACCTTCAAAGTAACTGTGATTCCTAAATTTGTTGAATACATAATCACGGTTAACACAAAAATTGTCCTTGGAGGGGGTGAAGTTTTCAGTAGCATTAAGTAATAATGAGTTAAGACAATAAATTTATTTTCAGAATGTGCAGTAAACAGGTAATGGTTTTGTATATTGGAGGTTTCAAATTAAATGTGAAACAGCTTGGTAACAAGCTAGCAAAAAGGCCTGTTGTACACTAAGTGAGGAAGTAATATGTAAATGGAAGAAGTATGCAGGATTCTTAGTTAAGTTTGAGAAGAATTCACTCTTTCCATAAGCATACTGCATGTGGCAGAGAAGCGCAGAACTGTAAAATGTCCACAGACACAAAAGAATTTCTGTGGTTACCAAATTATCACATTTGCAGCAAGATAGGTGGTTGCAAACAGGACGAATGATGTTGATGGAAAAACATCCTGATACTACAGGGGCATAATTTTGAAATGTGCCATCCCCGTTGTGTGTAGTAATTAATAGGTAGGGTAATTACAGTCAATAATACGACAATGTATATCTAATTGATGTTTATTAGAAAATGATACAAACTAAATGTTTTGGCCAACACTGGCCATCATCAGGTTTTTCATCCAAAAGATTTGTATGCTGTAAGAGTGTTTATATAAAGTGTGCAGCCGCATATCAATGTTGAGACCTCATCATCGAGTTAAACATGGCATATAACCTGGGTATGGAGCCTAGTGATGTGGGCAGTGAGCAAGTTGGTGGGGGGGGTTCACATTGCAGAGTGTGAAACAAGAAACAGTAGTGAAGTAGTTCAAGAATCATGAGATCAGTAATGTGTGTGGTCATACTGAGGATTTAGTGTTTGAAAAAACTGACACAACAACAGCAAGTGTGACAGTAGTGATTATTTTATGGACATAAATAACCTGTACAAAACTTCATATTGTACTACCACTTTGCCAAGTAAGTATTTGTGAATTTGAGGTTCAAATGCATGCAAAAAATTTTTCCCTTAAATTTACCTTTTAAAATCTTGGTGTGTCTTATGGTCTGTAAAATATGGCGGTTCCAACGGTCGGGCCTTAATTTCCATCGAATTAAAAAAAAATAGAAACATTTGCCAGTAAAATAACAACCTATCAACCCTCAGAAAATTTAAAAGTCCAGCATAATTTCAGTGTAATGAGTCAGCCATCATAAAATTCCTTATCAACTAGGTAAAATAATATTGAAAATTATAACTATGTTATAATTTTCAATATTATTTTAAAGGTCTGAAAAGGAATTTTTGGCAGTTAAATGTTCATCCAAATATTCAATTTTTCAAAGTGTCATGTACTACAAAGTGTTACATACCACTGCAGTTTCAGTGTCCTGCTTATAACGTTTCCTCTTATGTTCTTCTCCAGACACTGCTACACCACTGCTGCTGTAACCATCAGAACATTTGTTTTCCCCTCTACTTTGAAGCACCGCAGCTTTGGCCTAGTCACAGAATAAATATCATAATGTATACACATTTTATTATAAATGACTGAAAATGTCTGGACAACCACACATCATTGTGAGTGGAGGTAAACTCTCACTGACCTCTTTGTCCTTGTCATTTAACTTTGCAATTTCCAAATATGCAGCCAATTTCTTCTTTTTCCTTTCTCTTCGCCGGGACTGGTTTGATGTAAGTGGCTTCATCACTGTGTCTGCAAATGCTGTTACTCCTTGTAACATCCGCACTTCATGTCAGCTGGTGACATAAAAAACCAGAGTTAGTATACCTTGGTAAAATAATGCAGTTTTCAGTGTACATAATGTTATGTCTTACATAACTAAATATGTGGAACAGAATCATTCTTAAGAGCTACAAGCCACTCACATGCTTCAGAAATAGAAAAATCACCATAATCTACCAAAAGCTCACCAAAAGGCTCTTTATTATCCTTCCATCCATGCCTAGATCTGCCACGTGTTATCTTACCTTCACAAATTATTGTCAGATATTTGTTATTCCAGGTAATCACTCCTACCCATATCATTCCATGATTTAATCATCCTAATGTCTAGCAAAAAGTACAAATAAGAGAACTCTTCATTACACATACACTTCCACCCTCCCATACAAATAATTTACATTAGTAATAAACACACAGGAAGATTGGAAAAATATTATACCTGAAATTGTATTTGGAACCAAATTTTGACACAAAGATATAGCAGAAAAATCACCTAAAGGCAGCACAAGCTATTGAAACATGTCTTCATTGTTACAACACATAATAGGCTGAAAATGTGTACAACTAAAGGTAAAGTTGTCTCTGTGCATGTCATGAAGGCTGATGGAAGAGTGAACGTACAGTTGCACACATTCGTAACCTCAGATAGTTGGAGGTCAGCAGTCAGCCCCATACCCTAGTGACTCAACACCTGGCACCCCACAGTCAGGACAATTTTTAGAAGCAAAACATTTCTAACCCTGCCAGTATTCAGACCACAAATTTTAAACAGATATTTCATAAGCAACTCCATTGTAGAGATGAATTTCAGAAACCTTCAGTATATTGCCTTATGTTAATACAAGGCTTTTATACAGAGCTTTATTCCACAGATTTCTTCTGTTTCTATTCCTAATCTTCCAGAGTCTCATGTTCAGTAGTCCATTCAACAAGAACCAATTACCCCACAATAAGATAGCGGTAAGTACAGTAAAACCATAACACAGCACCTCCATCATAGTACCACCCCAACTTGGGGTCAAGGGGAGTCGGCCAGGCCATACCAGGGTCACTAGGGGGGGACACTGGTGGCCTGAGAGAGGCTCTAGCTTTTCTCCAGGGGTGGTAGATGCGGATTATAGCCTCTCTCTGCCCAAGACCGTCTGTGCGTGGTGAAGAGCCACATCCTAGGAGTGGTGACCCTGTTGCGCAGAACACAGCGGATCTAAAGGAATATACCATGAAAAACAATCCCCAATCCTATGGTGTGAGTGCCGTGCCTAAGGGATGAATGGCAGTGGGTGAGTCTGTCTTTAACGGCACCCTCTGAGATACCGGGTGACCTCCCAGTTGTATTTAGACTTGCCAAGCATAGGGGTGGACCAAATATTTCCCCAGATCCTATGGGATCAAGATTAGAATAAGTCAGAATCTAAGGAGAGCTCCGCAATAGGGGACTCCAGAAAGGATTCTATGGAGGGCTCCAGTCAGGTGGAACTCCTGTAGAAGGCAACTGTACATAGTAATTTTGACATTATACCTCCCGACATTATACCTGGGTTCCTTTTTCTGGACCCGGAAGTTTTCCCTTGATCCTGTGGGACTGAGATTGAGAGTCATTCAGAGTTCAAGGTGAGCTCCACAACAAGGGACTCCAGTAAGGATTTTATGGAGGGGTCCAGTTAAGTAGAGCTCCAGTAGAATGCACTTGTACACAGTAACTTTGCCGTTTATACCTGGGTTCCTTTTCTTTGGACCTGAAGGTAATTGGAAAATAGGTATGGGGGGCCACCTGGAACTTTGTTGAAGGAACAGGGCTCCTTTTAACTTAATATAGAATACGGGGCACAAAGGGCCTGTCTTAAGGCCTAAGTGCAACAGGCCCAGAATGGCTCGAACCCGATTATTATTCTATTCTATTCTACCACCCAAACTTAGCACTCACTGCATCAGTGAACATAAATTTCCTATTATATAGTACCCTGCATTACCACCAAGCTCGAAAAGCTGCCACAAGCTGCAATCATCAAACTGTGACACTGTATCAGGGTTTTACTGTATATCAATTTTTGTTTTACCGTCTGGACGGTTAATCTCTGCTTTTCAGCACTGATATGGTAGTTTTCTATAATGCTGGTGTTCCAGTGCACACCACTACTGTCTTTACATTTTCCTATCACATGCAGGCATGAAATGCTTCTATGTCACCTGACTTTTCTGACAAATTACAGGCTGATCAGTTATTAGTTTAGAGTCTGCTACAATGTCGCAGCTTTTATTGCTGGGAAATTACAGGAGTTTGGAACCCAATGTCTAGCCCATAACCTGGTCACTGTACCAACCATACTACTTCACGGAATCATACCACTGCCATCTGGGCGTAAGTGGCAGTATGTTCCTCCATAATGTTTGTACCCACCTACTAACCTACATACGTCACAGTCCAGGAAACCAAAATATGAATTAACAGGGCCATGAACATCTCCAGTCTATAAGCATACATTTATGCCGTCAGAACCAAGGTGACACAACACCAGTATACACAATAACAACATTCTTGACAATGATGCAAGTATTCTGGGAATGACGTTGTGTCGAACGGTAAACAGTTCCACACAGACGTGCATCTATATGAGCACCGCTGTGAAAGCGTCAAATGCCTCACTAATACTCTAGTTGCACAATAACTACATCTTTCTGTTTGCATATGGTCACAGTTTATATACTTGCGTCTTTTACAAAAACGGCATAGCATAAGGCCATAAAATGGTATAACATCCTACATGTGTCCAGAGGTTAGGTTATGTGGCACGACAACGTTTCTCACCATAACTTCAATTCAAAACTCAGACAGGGAAATAAAATAAGGTTATATACTCACAATATAAAATTATAAGAGGTCCACTTCTTCCTTGTCGTCACTCCTTTCACAACCCAACTTTAACAGTCGAAACATTTACTTCTCAAACAAACCACGTTCAAGACAACCATTTCCTCACAGACAGATCCCATACACAATCAGCACAATCTGGCGGCAGGTAACATAATCTTGCAGATACTAGACCACAGTACTAGACTATGATGTAGAAGTCCATGGATATATATATATGCGTGTGCGTGTGCGTGTGTGTGTGCGTGTGTGTGTGTGGAGGGGGTGGATGTATACACACATAAATCTATTTGCTTCAAGACCTGAGTGTTCTGTTGCCTGCTCTTCACTGTAGATCTAACAATGTAATTGGCACTGTTGACAAGCACACTGTTAAAAATAAACCAACACTACTTATGAGAGTGACCTCTCTGTTTCACATCTTATGTGATGCACAAGCCTGCAGCAATTCAACTGATGCCAGCAACAAACCAGTCCAAACCTTTTTTCACCCTTCTTCCTACACCCTGCTCACCACTGATCATTTGGGCACCATGTAAGAGCATTATGAGGCTTGTGTCAGGTGCACCCCACCCTATTCCCTACACTATGTCCACTTCAATGCATACAGTCAAGCTGTGAAAACACGGTACCTATACAACTGTGATTAAGCATTTTCTGGTGACTGAAACTGTGGGCTAATGAATGCATTTATGGAGGTGAAGATAACAGTAAGATTGTCAAATGTGTGATAATTAAACAGGATGAGGATACTGGTGATTGCTGACTGGTGTTTCATGCGAAGACGCTGCTCAAAAATGGATGCACACACGTGCAGTGCTACATGGCAACACTCGGAGATGTGGTTCAATCACTTCTGCCAGGCTGTTCTCATGTGCGACATTCTGCAAGCCAGAGTACCAGTCATCAAATATCACCAGGACCTGACAGGCTTACAGTGTTGCCTGTCTATGACCAACTTGTATGTAGATTTGCAATATAGCTCTGTAATTTTAATGTAAGTGAAATAAAGTCCGTAAAATGCATGGGTTATTTAAACACTTCATAATACAAATAGATCATCATGGGGCACTGGGGAATTAAAGTGGACAAATAAACGTATATCGGATACATTGTAAATTATTTTTACCATGTACAGTATTATGGGAAGCATATCACTAATGGTAAAAATGATGAATGGTTTCCTGCACTTTGTTCCTTTGCTGAAGAGGTTTTGTGTTTGTACACTTTGTTGGCCATTAGGAAACAAATAGCACAGATAGTTGCAAGTAATAATGTAATAGCATGTCTCACATCATACAGTAACACCTGACTGCAGATTTTGCTATGTAATAGGCACAGGTAGTCATTGGTGTTATCGTGTCACATTGACATACAGTTAGTTTACAAACAGCAACACATTCAGATGTTAAAGTATGCAGTGTGATTCCGTTTTGTGTTTGAAGGTTTTTGAACCAACAGCAATCTGTCACCAGTTGGTGGAGGTGTATCGAGCATCAGGAATATTATTGGAAATGTTGTGCATGTGGTACCTTGCTTTCTGCAATGGCAGGGCATGTTGATAATGAGCAATGATGCAGATGCCCAACCGTGTGCACTACATATGTCACTTTGTGTTGTGCATATACCCTTTTCACAGAGAGTGGATGCATTTATGTTACATCACCTGAGAGATAGACATGCTGTTGGAATTTGCACAACATTGTCCAGAACCGACTGGATTATAAAAGAGTGCATGCATGCTGTGTACCAAAGGACATGGATGATCACAAAACTTGTCATATGGGACTTTAATGCATTTGACACATTCTGCCCATTAAGGAGAGCAGTTTCTGCAGTGCACTCTGATAGGGCAAGAAATGAGTCAATCATGTGACACCTGAAACCAAAAAAAGCATCCATGATGTGGAAATACCCATCATCTCTGTGGGAATTTTGAACCAACGCCATCAGTAAGGAAGATCGTGACAACTATGTTTTTGGCGATCATAAAGGTGTGCATCTTTTAGATTTCCCTGAATGTGTTGACACTGTAACTGCTGAATGTTTCCTATGGTACACTTGACAGATTGTGGCAGGCCACTTCTCACAAAAGAACTAGGTTGCTCTTTCAAGGCATCATTATTTTGCACAGTAATGCCAAGCCCTGCACTGGCAACTGGATTTCCGACTGCGTACAGTGCTACAGCTCTCAGGTCATGCATCACCCTCCCTACAACACTGATCTCACACCCACGGATTTCCATCTATGGGTCACTTAATAAGCACTTGGCTGGCAAGTGATTTGCAACAGATGCCAGTGAGAAGCAAGCTGTCTCCTCCTGCATACACCAATCTTTAGGCTGGAGAATTTTTCCTGTATGGCTAACTGAAGGCCAAAAAGTAAAGACACATCCAGCCAGTATGCTTGACTTAAATCAGTGAATAGAATGTGTACTGAAGCCATCCCTTATGACTTGGGTGCAGTGTTTAATGTGTAATATCTGCCAGATAGCTCCAAAAGTAGAGTTGTTTATGGTGACATTGGAGGTTGCCCAAAAATGTCATTTTCAAATCCTGACAGTAACAGTTAATTACCCACTAAATCAAGAATGTTAAAACTGTCAGGTATTTTTTTCCCCCCAGTGTACAATTCTGTCTTGAGAACATACATGCAGATGATAAACAGACACAACTAAGAGTGAATTTGCATCATTCAGAAAGATGCTGTACTTTCTATTTGGTGACAGATTTTATGGTAGTAAGAGCATGTTCATGCTGCTGTGATTCTCAGCACTTTGTTAATATAAAAACAAATCTGAAGCCACAATTTGGTACTTTTGTTGTTTGAACACATGCAGTAAAAACATATTATTCTATACTCCCATTTATTTTCTTTGAATGGTCGAGTTAAATGCCCTTTCATCTGTCGAATGTTGTATATGATATATTGTATTTCGTCTTTATCCTACAGTGTCTGTACATCACCGTACTACTAGCAAGTGGAGTAGAAGCCGTGTTGTGTTGCATTGCTTTGTTTGTGTTCACAGGGTTACAATTTGAACGTTACTGGCACTTGCACACAAACATAAGGTGCATTCCCAACATATTAATTTGCAGGTAGCATTCACATAAAGCACCTCTGTCACATTGAAAGATATGTGGCATTTACGCACCAAATGTTTTCAGACACTGGTAAGTTTAAGTGTATAGTTAATAAGAGGGCACAAATAAATACATGTGTAGTGAAGGCTATGTTTAATTAACAATTTTGGTATAAAACTAGTACTTTAGATTAGAAACTTTTATTTGTTACATACTTGCAGGAAGTGAACAGCCATGCACTTTCACTAATTCAGCGAATTTCTATGCCGTTCATTGGACCCAGAGGCATCTGTATGTCTGAAAGTGACGTGACAGTTTGCTAAACTTTGTGGAATGGCTGATTGTACGCTTCGCCTCTATACAAGCCAGTACGCCCAGTAAACGACCTCTTAATATGCATTTTATACACAACATACACATACTTAATTAACTTACAGCAGTTACGTATCCAGATATTGTTGAAGAAGACTAAAACGAAGAGAGTGTATAATTTGATTGTGAATATGGCAATGAACTCCTGTCTTCTGATTTCACCAGGTAAGCTGTGCTGGTTGTTTTGAAATCCTAACTAAATTGAGTTGCGTACATCTGGACCCTGTTCAGACTTACCTATTCTAAATTCGCGTAATTTGTTTTATATATCAGGCAAATTAACTTCTGGCATTTAATGATTTATTTGTGAACTTGATTTATTATTCCCACTGTACATAATTTGAACATAGTGAATTAGCATATATAGTTTGACAAAGTTACTATATTGTCTTTGAGTCTTTCTTATCAGATAAGAGATCTGATATGGTGGCAGCAAAAACTACTGAGTGAAACCAGTATACAATCTTTACCCATAGTATTTGTCGACACAAAGTCTGGTGGAAGTCCAGCCCCATTCTTGCAGACACTACGCATGTTCGCTGAAAAAAAAGTCCTAAATTGATGTGACTTTAATGCTGTGTCTTCGTTATCCTTCATGCCAGTGTTTGCAGGTGCTCTACTAATTGTCAACATATCAGCTAAGCATTCATTTTACAGGAGGCTGGGTGGGCCCCAGGGCTGGTCTGGACAGGCGGAAAATCTCGTCCCCACCGGGATTTGATCCCGGACCATCCAGCCTGTAGTCAGTCGCTATACCCACTGTGCTACCCAGCCCACATATGTGTGTATATATATATATATATATATGGGGAAGTGGCAGTATAACTCCATTCTTCTTTAACCTTGCATAGAGCAGTTCGTCACAGGATAACAGAATGTTCATATATGACACGTACCTTTACTGGTACTAGTGACTGTCGTGTTATTTCAGATGGAATGAACTGTACATTTATTTGAG
>Ga0136643_10019026_pt1 | contig 10369 bp, 6 predicted proteins | sample TergutLab28metaG_FD_96883 | JGI IMG/M metagenome (GOLD analysis project Ga0136643, IMG submission 96883) | Labiotermes labralis P1 segment gut microbial communities from Petit-Saut dam, French Guiana - Lab288 P1 (version 3) (version 3) | ecosystem: Host-associated > Arthropoda: Insects >... | reverse complement strand
GCCCCCCAGTCAGGTGTTCTGGAGGCAGCTGTAATTTGGTACAAGGAATTTCATGTCATATAGTAGAATTTTCTTAATTTTTGGTACTTTAAGACTATTTATGATGACAACCAATTTATTTGTCATTGCTAATGTAAAACAATTATGAACCTAGGTAGTTTTAGAATTTTACTGCCTTTTTTCCGAACATCTTGGGGTGTTGGTGTCCTAAATTCAGCAATTTTTAACAGTTTTCACAATCAGGTTGAGTTTGGCACGATTTTGGAGGGCCTTCGGAATTTCGGAGGGGGAGGGGGGTTGAACACCCTAATCCCCCCCCTCGGTATGCCGCTGATTCATAACACATAAAATTATATTTCTGTGAGTTACAATCTTTACACTCTTGGATATGAGATAGGAAGACACAAGCTGAAGAAATGAATGGAGGCAAATATTTCTGGAATTTGATTAAATTTCATCACTCACATCACTCAGTTTGGTATAATCATTCCCATGTACAGTATTACCATAAAAGAATGATCACAGCTTAAACAAACATCAATAAAGCAAGAAAAATCACTGGCACTATTAATTTCTTAATATTACACACATGGGAAAATCTTGCATAAAATCCATTCCCCTTAGCACCTTTCATCAAAATGACAGATTCCTAAATTGTCAAGAATTCTGTCTGTAATGTTTTTTATCAACAGTACATGCAGCTTTGCTTTCCAAGCTACTGACAGCAGGCCGTCTGTATATGCAACACTAGCCCATGCCCTGCAGTTCTCCCTAGTCTAGAAAATGAAAGTGTGCACTTCACAGTGTAAGTATATCTGAAGAATTTACTTGTTCTTGAGGCAGAAGAGCATGCAAGCACAGAACCATTCTACTACATGCCAGAAAAACATCCAATATCTTCTAAAAATGTAGCATAGCTGCAGTAGTGGGCTATTTCTAGGACTGAATTTGGCATAACTTCACACCTTCATGCTGTATATGCTCAATGTCTTAGGCAATAAGAAATGTCCATCCCATCACATTATATGAAATTCTCTCCAAACCAGCAGCTTGATTCTTCATGTATTATGTCAATGGCATAAGAAAAGGGGTTGAAAATTTTTCTGCAAATGTGCTGCATGTTAGTTAAGTAAAAAGTGTTCAGTCTGAATGTGCTCCATGTTAGTTAAGTGTGTTAGCTGCAGTCTTAATTACGGCAACAATAAGAAGAGTTTAGACTTCAAAACTGAGTTGAAACCAATATGTCTCAGATGTCAGCAGCTTATAAGAGACCAAAATCTGTAGCATTATTACAGACCAAGAACAAGGGGAGGATATACTGTTTCAAAGCAAGAAAAGGCATTAGTAAAAGAAAAGTGTCAGGCAATTGGGCTTCAGTGAGAAATACTCAAAAGCATCGAGAATGTTTATTTATACGTACCAAAAAAAGAAGAAATGCTGCCATACTCATATTCATATTTTAAAACCTAAGAACAATAATGTGACATCTGTAATCATATGTTAGGACATGGACTGGCAGATATACATTTCAACCATTTTTGAGAACTACAGGTCCGTATCTACCAGAACGAGCACTTTTATAAAGCTTTATAAAATGTCATTACAAAAACTGTTAAACCATATTGAAATCAGCTGACTTTAAAAGAACGTATTAGTTATCCTTACATTATGAGTTTCCCATGACACACTATGAAAATACTGTTTCTTTTGTAAATTCCCAGGCAACTTCCTTCCTAGCTTCTAATATGGTTGATACTGATATTGGTATTTTATTTACCATTCCATAAATCCATAATAAAAACAATAAGTAGGATACAGTTTCTGTGTTCTTCTTGTAATATTGACATTGTACTTTACCCATTTCTCGACATAAAATTTTCCTCCATTCTTTAAAATCTCACCATCCCAATAGCAGCCATTCATCTTCAGTTCAATATTAAATCAAAAAGAGATGGAGGCCAAGGATGAGAAGAAGAACAAGAACAATTACAAAAAGACAGTACCTTAACCACAGTTTTGCTGCTGTCATCTAAGTGCAGTAGAAGGCACACAAAGTTACCAGCGACCTGCTCTTGAAATCCTTTCGAGTTAGATCCGCCATATTTTGCTAGGTCTCCAAACACGCAGAAAGCAGCCTCCCGTACATGAGGACTTTCATTTTCAAAAAAGGGCTTTATTCGAAGTGCAACAGACACTTGGACACCTTGCACATACTCCACATCCACAACTTGCAGCATCTGTGACAAACCTCTCATGGCTTCCCATGGAATGTTGTTGTTACTATCATGGTCATCCAGTCCCTGAATTAATGCTGACAAGACAGGTTGGCAATGCTGATTCTTGCAAAGGAAATATTCAAATTTTTAATTACTACAACACATTAATTCCAACACACACACAAAACAATCAACTGCTTTATTGGTTTTAAATTAGCTCTCTAAATTGAGGTTCACCAACACTGAGTACAGTTTTCTCCCAAAGTAACTTCACAGAACTTTACTGATGCATGAGAACAAAAACTTGTCCTTAGAACATACCTACCAAGCTAACTCACTTGCTCTTTTGTAGTGAAACCTATAACCAAAGTTCAAAGGTTACAGAGAAGATGTGAGAAAAATGCAGTCCTCTCCTGGTTCCATGTATTGTGCCTATTTAACAAGATGTGTTACCCATACACAGCAAGGGTCCATCCTTCAGTCAACAGCCAAGCCAAGCCATACAGAGGCAAGTGTGCTATGTACAGTAAATGGAACCTTAAGAATGATTTTTATTACACTAGTATGATTTTGCTTGCTTAATTAATGTCTTTATGTCACTCAGATGTTAATTAGATGTTTAGTACAGGTGTTAACATTACTGGAACTACAAATTCCTCCTCATTTCAATCTATCTTTAGTAATTAATAAACACCTAACAGCTCCCAATCTTTAACACTTACCTCCCTATTATCTCCATAACCATTCAACTTTGGATATAGGTATTTCTGGCTATATTGACATAATTTAACCCAAGGAATGTTCTTGTGAAGTATGGTAGATTCTTCCTGGTACACCTTGTATGTGTAAAGAGGGATTCTTTTTGACTCCATATAGTAGTATATAATACTGGCACCTTTTCTTTGCAAATAATAATAATAATAATAATAATAATAATCTAAAGATGATTTTACCATCTGCTTTGGTAAAGCTTATGTTGATTTTTATATTTTTGAGTTTTACCTTTGCCATACAACTTAAAAATATAATTTTGAAATATCTGAACACTAGCAACTATCCTTTCAGAAGAAAATACCTAAACTCTGCCAACATAATGAAAATTTCACCTGTTCTTGTGAAAGTTGAGCCAGAGAAGACAAGCCCTTTAGACACAGCTGTCTCACGATAGGTGATGGATCATTCAAACAATTCAACAGATTGTTCACAATGCTGTCCAGTAACACTGCTTCTCCATTGGCATTCAGGGAAACTAACTGCAATTAAACAATTTGTAAAATGTTTCAACATGTAAGAAAGACAGTAGTGGTCACTATGTCATTTCTGATATAGCACCATGTTGAAAAAACATAAATTAAAAAATTAGAGAAAATAGAAAAACTATTCACCATTTTGAAAGATGACATAGTCATGACAAAGGAGGCAGCAAAACCTCATTAATTCAAAACATTCAGGATCAAAAAATCAGGCTTCAAAATATTCAACTTAAAATTAAGCAATTTTTTTCAATTTACTTACCTCTTATGCTGTTGATTCAAGCACTGATGTGTTGTAAGCTTTGATTTCTTTTTCCTTAATTCAGCAATTAGAAGCCCTAATTCTTGCATTTATTTTTTTAATACCAACTACAAAATTTAATACAATTTACAACAGACTTCCTTTAATCCAGCACCCACAATAGTGGACATGCGCTGAACTGTCAAATATTCCAGATTACCAAACAAAACTTATTACCACTGACGTTCTTGAAGGCAATTTTGTCTTACTTCACAGCCAGCCATCTTTGAATATGCACTTGTCAGTCACTTTCATCTCAACATAAAACAATATTCCTTTTCTCATTATCATATAATCAATTACAGGTTTTCCTTTGAACCACATTGCTGCAAACCACTTATAAAACAACTTGTGCAATTTCATTAGTTTAGGCTGTTTCAATGTCTGTCACTTGAAAAGGCCCGTCACACTTTCACTTGATGCTCTAAATGATCATGACTGGTCCTTCTGTTTCTTTGTATCACAGACAGCTGATGACCCAGTGTTGTATGCAACCATAACCACACAAAAGCTGCTGGCACTTTCAAGGCTCCTAATTATTTAAACTTTCTGAGGAACACTTAATGTTGTGTTTTTCCTCTTGCCAGCAGGACCTTGTTTACTCATCCTGAGTCTTTTGAAGCCATTATAATAGCCTGGTAGGCTCAATAAATTCCAGATAACACAAGATAAAATCATGCAGTCATTATGCGTACTGGATATTATCAATGGCACAACTTCTGGTCTTGGGACTATTTTCCTCATCTACTGAACTACAACTATTTCCAGAGTATTAGTAGCTAGATTCAAGAATGCTATTGTACACCTACATGAAAGCCAGCACATGATAATTCACGTTTGTCAAACTTCAGCGTTAGTGCAACACTGCAGAATTGTGCAGTCACCAATCTTGTAACATGGCAGCAAGGTTCATACCAGTATAAGTAGCAAAGCTGGGTTATTCCACTGAACTTGAAAGATACAGAAAAATCTGAATACAAGCATACAATATTCAATAATTCCTTCCAAATACAGAAAGGTTATAGACTTGTGTCAGGTGTAATTCAGTTCACACAATATTTCATTGCCATGAAAAAATGTACAAATGATGTAGCAGAATGCTCACTATATATGCAGTGCATATGATGGTTTCTCTGTACCACATAAAGGATATCAGTGGTTGGGATCAATTTGTCAACACTGAGAAACTCATCAAAGCTAATAGGAGTTAGACAATCCACATGACTTCAATTCCTCTCAATCGTTTCAGAGCAGTACATAGTACATGCAATGTTTGGCAGCTTGTCCTCTTTACAGTCAATTACAGGACACAAAATACTCCACATGACCACTGCATGGATAACAGAAATTCAGCCATGTATATGGAACACACGCACATATAATTGAATTTTGGTTCTATCTGTGAAAGTCATGCTGAAGGGTGCAGGGACCCAGCTGAGCTACCAACCATGGCCCAAGACATAATTCCATTTTGTCACAACAATGACTCCACTATTCAACAGTAGTGCAGGAATGTTCATGCAAACTGTCCATAAAATAATATACATCAAAATTACAAACCGTTTACTAATCAAAGGCTGTAATAAAGCTTGTTACAAATTAACCATATTTCTAATTAGCCACATTAAAGAGTACACAAAGTCCTATGTCTAAAGCCAGGATGCATCACATTACCTGGTTCATATTGTACTGCAAATTGGCTCATTTTGAACTTTCAGGGTTTTACTGCACTAATATGTACAAGCAAATATGACGATTAAGAATGTAAAAGTCACAGCTGAATGTCATTTTCTTAAAAGGAAGGTCTCCTGAATAACCTAGTAAGTGTTTATCTCTGCTGTGCGCAAAGAAGTACAACATACGACCGCATAACAGTGTTAGTAGGTGTGCAGTGTGAAAACATACCTCTGCATAAAATGCAACAACTACTATTCTCTGTGGTTCAACAGTACTGGTACCATATTGGTTTAGACAGGTCACCAGACGAGGAATGGACTGCGGCACGCGGGCACAAAGAGCTCTGAAATTATAAAACCAAAACAAGCCATAGTCGAACAGAAAACAATTTCCCACACACAAAGTAGTAAGTGACCAAAAATATTTAACGTGTGTGTGTGTATGTGTCTGCCTGCCTGCACAAGGCTCATACAAAATCAGGAATTAAGATATGGACTGTATCCAACAATTGCAGAATTGGGTCCAGGGCAGCATCCTGTGAACATATAATGAACCTTCCACAAAAGGCAGCAGAATGACCACAAGCTTCCCAGCAACATCTCTCTTTTCTGTGATGCTAGTTATTAGTTCACTGGCAGAAATCATCAAATATGGTCATGCAACATTAATCAACATTCTGCTGTCATTGTCTCCCACCCTTCTCCAAGCCAGAAAGTATGCTATGTTTGAAGTTTGGCAGTCCATTCTGATATTCAGATGTCATTCACATTTGTATGTTAGACAGAAAGTTCCTATATGTTTCCTGTTACAAAACATAACATGAAATCAAATCACATTTTGTATCTTTAGGTACACAATATGTGATCAGTATATTTCAATAAATGTCACAGAGGTAACACACAGCACATGAAGTCAGTTCAATTTTGGTCCATTTACATGCCAGTAGGTCAGAGTCACACTTCTGACTGAATGTGTGATTGTGTTTATAGGGAGTCAATGGCCAGTACAGGTGTCTTATACACTCAAAATTGATGCAACCTCCAAGGAAGAAGTTCAGCAGGGTAGTGTCAGTTAACAACGAAGGTCATAGAATAGGCCCACTCCATCCAATCAGAAATCCTGGGAAGGTTTGGTTTACAGATCCCTAAACTGCCAAATTCGAGTGTGGAGGAGCACCATCTTGTAGGGAGATAATTAATGGTTGTAGTGCCATCACTTGCAGAACATAAAGTAGCTGTCTCTACAGAAAAAAAAAACCGTGCCTGTAACTCACACATGCAATAATCCAAGTCCGGCTGTCACAAACATACTCATCAGCAAGCTCATGTGGGTAATTCACACTGTCAAATTCACACCTTAGTCAACCGACTTCTCCTGCTGACATGGAAATTAGTAACATCTGTAACAATATCCATGCAACAAAACTACTGTCTTCATCAAAAATCCAAAGAGTAACTCTAGTGAAATATGCAGGTTTGGCTGGTCACCCACTTCATTTGCATACAGTTTCAAAAGTTTACACAAAACCCTATGCTCTGCTGTGAAGGCAAGTTCAACATACATGAAACAAGACAGATGGACTTCTTGGGGTTACATACACAGTCTTACCATATAAGAACCACAGTGTCATATGAGACAGATGAATGTCCAGCTCCTTTCCTGTGTAACACAGTGTCTGTTGTAAGCAACATCCTTGCTCACTCTCTGACAAGTTGGTTTAGAAGATGGATTCTTACCCACTCATGGTCGTGATTTCTCTACATTGTTAGTATCAACTCTGACTTTTCATTGTAATAAAATGCAGTCACACCAGGGTGGACAAAACATTTATACCTCAAGGTACAAAACGCTGCAAATCACATTACTTTATCTTCAGTGATTTGGTTGATATTACATCTTGTAACAGAAAAAGTAAAATCAGAAACACTATGAACAAAATGACCAATAAGAGGTACAAACAAGCTAACCTTAATTTGTATAAAACATATAAATCTTCAAATATGTTAGCACCTTACTTTGTAAGAGCAGGAACCATCTCAATGAAAGAAACAAGACTGTCACCACCATCAATGTGCGTACACTGGAGCAATATTTCGGCTACATGCTCACATTTTGAACATAGCAAGAAAGACTTTAAAGTTTCAACTGCAATTCTGAAACAATAAAAATATTATGTTTGCATAACAGACCACAGCACTTTTCCTCAAGACACGTGCATTCAGCAAACAAAATATGATGTGTGAAGCCAAGTTACATGGTTAGACAACTAAAGTACAACCCAAACAAGATATTCAAATACAAGAAGTTTTTCATGCCAGGTTCTAAAATTTTGTGGTATGTCTTTGTGTCACACTGATCAAATGACATCTATATTATTTTACTACGTAAGACATTCCTATACAATAGATTTATCACGTAATATATTCAAGACTGCAAAATACATTTCATTGCAATGTAGTTTTCTTAAGTGATGGTTACCAACTGCTCTTGATACAGGCACTACCTGCCACCACTGTTGTCAGTCAGCTGGTGTCTATCAAGTCAATGCCTATAACTAACCAAATGATGGAGAAGCAAAGACATCTGAAATTTGTAACAAGGTTGCTTCAAAACCCTACAAACATTCAAACTTTCAGTAATTCCACAAATCTAAAGTCCAACACACAAATGAAAAACTACAAAAATTTATATCATGCAAAATATCATACCTTGCTGGAGCAAGTTTATATGCATTTCGATTAGGAACAAACATCAAATTTCCTTTCTTGCCCTTTGCATGTTGTGGTGTACACACAGGAGGTGCAGTGCCGATGTAGCAACCCAGTGCAATAAGAAGAACAGAAAACAGTTCTGGAAACCTCTTCACAGCAATGTCTTGCATTGTGGCAAGTCGGAACATTTCGTGCATTGCACTTATAGCCTGAACAAACACAGTGGACACTAAACAAAATGCTATTAACTTTTATACAATGCAGAGAACAAACACAACTTAACATGTACATGAACTACAGAGTGACAAGTGGTGGCAATGCAGTACACATGGAGGAAATATAAGAAATATGTGGAAGATATGGTTGGAAGATACAACAAGGAATGATCAGTTGTGAGCCCTAAGCCCAGATGGGAAAATGATACTGAAATTGATCACAAAGAAATAGTATGAGGCTGTGGACTGAATTCTTCTGACTCAGAACAGGGTCCTGTTGACAAGCTCTTATAAACATCACAATGAATTTTCACTCGCCATGAAATACGGGGGAATATCTGTGATAGCTGGGTAACTATAAGCTTCTAAACCCATACTCTGTAAAACACACACTAATATTTCTTTTACAACATTTAGCCACATACGCATGGGGTGTACAGAGAATAAAGAAAGATGAAAGAAAGACAAAATGATCAAGACCATAACACATCTGGAAAGTAATATATTTACTGTTAGTCATTTTTACAATTACTTACTGCAAGTGGCTGTGAAGTTGCTATCTTGAGTTTGTCCCTGTCTGCCTGCACACTGTACAATGCTACACTGTTCATAACTTGCAGAAACTGCTCTATAATTATTGCAGACAGTGTAGGATCCTGAGCCAGTACCGTCCAACACTCAACCACAGACCTACAAACACACATAGTTCACAACTCCTTACACACCTGGAGACTTGATACATGAAGGTCCTCACAGCAATGTGAGGAAACATCTTATAAAATGTGACACTGTATCATTTGGAGGCTACTTATCAAAATTTCACAAAAATCCACAACCCCCATTTTTAAAGTAAAAGAGATCTGATGATGAAGTGAGCAGGTTTCTCCAATATACTGGCACTTAGAAACCACACTACACAGGACCCAGAAGACCATAATCCTTACCTACAGACATTATTTCCCTTGCATATCAAACCAGCAAACCTCTCCAAAAGTTTATAAGGTTCCATTAGACAACAAAAATGCAAGCATATCGGACTGTGGGCGAGTATTTCATGGCTGCATCAATCACTACAAATATGTCTTAAGCAACATCTGTACCAAATGCATACAACATACAGCACAACTAACCAAGAACCTGTACAAATTACAGTTTCCCTTCAATATCACACAAATAAATTCCTGAATGGCTCACATGCAGTACGTCTATGTGTTAAAATTGGATGACCATAATTCTCAGCTTATGCCACTGTACTTAAACATTCAACCAGTCAGATTACTTTTTTCAGTCCTGCACAACAAACTTGGATGTATCATGGCACACAGTGGAATGAGTATTAATGTATACCACCTACAAGAAAAGTGGTTACACAAGTACAATACAAAGTTTCCAGTCTTTATTTCAGGATGTTATAGTTCCAAAGGGAAAAACTATTTATACAACTAAAAGTAAATAAGACAGACAAGGTCATTGTCAAAAATCAAAATACTGTGTGATTATTGAAGAGAAATTTCATAAAAACAATGTGTTACACTTCTGCATTCTCCTTGAAAATCCTTCAAGATACCTTTTACAGGAGACAAATTTCACGGCCACAAAATTCATAAAAACTTAAAAAATATGGTGCAACAGACTTCCCCACACACATGTCATGGCAGCTGATCTTTAACTTACCTAGCTCACATTTCAGAATCCTGGAGAATAGAAATTAATCAACAAATTCATAATAAATTGCATCTCCAGATATTGTAACTGTAATTAAAGTACGCAGATTGAAATGGCTTGGGCATGTTGTAAGAACGTATGGTAAAAGGCCAGTCAAGAAGTAACTGGAAGGCAAATCAGGAGGAGGGAAAAAAGAGTAAGACCTAAATTAACCTTTTGACGCCTAATGTCAACTATAGCGGTCGTACCGCACCGCTAACCTCTAAAGTTGCATTTTATATATTTATTAAACAAATATAGGTACTAAATATTTTAAACATGGTATATACTC
>Ga0136643_10019023_pt1 | contig 10371 bp, 6 predicted proteins | sample TergutLab28metaG_FD_96883 | JGI IMG/M metagenome (GOLD analysis project Ga0136643, IMG submission 96883) | Labiotermes labralis P1 segment gut microbial communities from Petit-Saut dam, French Guiana - Lab288 P1 (version 3) (version 3) | ecosystem: Host-associated > Arthropoda: Insects >... | reverse complement strand
TTTCTTTTTTTTTGGCTCAATCCGATTTTTGTGGCGCAGAAAAACAAGGTTTTTTATTTAAAAATCTTACGTTTTTTTTTTTTCCTGGTATTTCCCCCCCGGGGGCCCCCCCCCCCCTCTCCCCTCTCCCCCCCCCCCCCAGCTACCCCACATGGTATTGGAAACCAATCAGAGAAGATAAAGGCGGAAGGAAAGTGAATCTTATCTCTCATATCTAGCTAGTCGAAAGCTAACACCATTACCGCCACGATCTTTCATACCTTTACAGGGAATCGGGACGGCTGAAGTATGAAGACGATCGCTCACGTCTACCTTGCGCCTATGGTGAAGGCGTTACCTCCACGACCATACAGCCATGGTGTTAGATGAGGCACAGGAGTGACACTACCGCAAAATTATGCAAACAGCGACCGCGAGTACAACAGTAACGCTGTGATTACAGGTGCATTTAAGAACGATTTTGGAACCGTTAATCATCATAATCATCATTATTTTATAGCTAACTCTGTGTCGTCGTAGTTCAGTCGGTATAGCGACTGACTATGGGCTGGACAATCCGGGATCGAATCCCGGTGGGGACTAGACCTTCCGTCCGTCCAGACCGGCCCTGGGGCTCACCCAGCCTCCTGTACAATGGGTACCGGGTCTTTCCCGGGGGTAGAGGCGGCCGGGGCGTGGGGCTGATCCCCCACCCCCTCCTAGTGCCGAAGGTCCAAGACAAGAGTATAGCTACACCACTACTCACCCTAAGAACTTGCGTGGCCTATAAAAAGGGTGAAAACCTACCTACCTACTCTGTGCCGTCAAGCCTGCGCGTCAGAAAACTGTATCACCTGCCCCTCAAGCTTGTAAGTTCCTTCGAAGTCGACGGAGGTATCTGTTGTACATAGGATGAAGTGAAAAATCCCCGTCACAATACATTTAATGGCCACCATTTTAGCGCACGATATATAGACACAAAAGTGTCTATATATCGTGCGCTAAAATGGTGGTAAAAATTGTCAAAATTTTCCGATTTTGGAGTTTGCAATTTAAAACAACCAGTGGAGGCCTACTTTATTAACCAAAATAAAAATTCGTTTACTGCAAACGATATAACAGTGCGGAAAAGAAATGGGGCCACACAGAACAACCAATAAGAATGACGTATAACTGCCTGTAATGAAAGCTACAAATAAAATAAACTAAACCAAACTAAACTAAACTAAATTAACGCAAAACGGCCCGATCCCATGTAGGCGATAGTTGTGAATTTCAGCCCACACACCTTACGGTTATTGGGTGACCGTACATTGTAAGTCTTGAGTATCGCCGACCGATAATTTTGGTGAAGGATACGCAATCGTTTTGCCACGTTTCCAGGTCACACGAATTTCAGCGGTCTTACACAACTAAACAGTTTCGATCTTCTTCTACTACTTCTGTAACCTTCATAAAAATTGTGCAAAATGCATTATGAAATTATGTATATCCGTTCTTCAAAACAAACTTCATCTAGACGAAATTTAAAACAGACCGTCCTAGTAATCATTACGTAAAATCGCCTCAACGCTGAATATTTACGAATGGGCAATGGACTTCGGAATAGAACCAGCACTGTTTTTGTAATGCAAAAGGGTAACAATCAATCACATCTGCAGTGCCAGAAGTGCGCCACGCGAGCAGCCACGATGAACGCTGCAGCTGGTGGTACTCGCCCAGCTGGTTTTTCGGCTTATTTGTATGAGACGTAATACATACGTCATACCACCTGGAGGGAGACAGTAACATGGCAAACATCACGTTGACACAACAGGAAAAATGAATCCATTCGATGCAGCTGTAAAATTGCGTTTAACAGCCCACCCACAACGAACCTGGTACTCAATTTTACGGTAAAAACTATGAAGAAGTACCCCAAACAATACAATTCAGCAAACTGATTTCTCTGTCGTTTCTCAGGAACTGAAAGATTCTGTCGCCTCAGGCTACTACGGCAGCGAGAGCTGGCAAGCGTTAATTATGGGTGGCAGTACAAACTCACAATGGTTACTCACATTAACTTTTCTTACAAAGTTTAATGGGAACAGCACATACGCATGAAACATAGTAATGTTAATCGCAAAGACAAATTCAGAAACGTTCGTACCTGTCTGGTTAGGCAGCACGCATCATCAGACAGGTACTGCTGCGTCTAGGATTCCTCTATTGGAGGAAACGACGGATCACTGAGCAGGTAAATCACGGTGCGCAAAGCGTTCATGTCACACACTCTTTACGCCACCTCTTCGTTTTCACATAAAATACTCAACAGTTACCCCGACAGCTATGACACAGGGATCCACAAATTCTCGAAAAATATAGAAGTCAGCTGAAAAGTCTAGACTTCAGAACGGGAACATGAATTAGTTCCATACTGACGACCCATATTAGGCGCTAGTGTACAAAATTCAGTTGCCCGGGACTTGTGCACCCCTTCTATTATTACCAGACGATACGGTGGTTTGCCTTTATCCATCGTACCACAGAGGTGGTAGCACAGAGAAGCAATCATTCTCTCTCTCTCTCTCTCTCTCTAGCCTCAGTACACATTACGAGGATACGAATACAGAAACAGGGCGTTACGTCACCGTTTTCTGAGTCGCAGCAACGCGCAAGGCGTCTCATTGGAAGACCAGTCATGCAAGACCACGATATGGCACCACCGGAAGGGAAAGTGGGAGCAGGTTGCCATAAAGTAGCGAATTCTCCTTGACCTACATTTCAGGATTTCAAAGCTTAGGAAATCGTTCACGCAGTGTGCTGAGGAGAAGGGGTAGGCGGATTCCGCGGACCTTCCAACATTCACAACACAGAGCGACCCGCTTGTACGCAATTCCCTTACCTAGGTCGGGAGGTCGCAACACAAAGCAGGTAAATCGTCGTCCTTAGAGCGGAAAGTTCATGGATTTGATCCACAGACTAAATGTTGTAACATCTACAGATATCAGCAATCGTCTCTAGGCAAAACACTATCAGTTTATCACGAAACCAAGTTAGACCTATTACAGCGCTGAATTGCGTAACGACGCCTAATTACACAGATTACACAATGTTTGACTTAGGGACGAATGCGAATGATAATACAAGGAAGCAGTTGTACCCTTTCTGTTGATATCACTGTCTAACCGACGAAAACCACGAAAACCGGTCTCTGAGGTTCAGATTCCAGCCCGAGACCTACACGGTACGTTGCAGTAGCGAGGATGGAGAAACAACGATCGGTGGCGAACAAAGCGCGATGGTAAAGGTGCGACTGTTCTCTAGATTCTACATAAATGTCTGTTACCTATTGTGTACATGTTCTGACTCTCTGTTTACTTGCTGTCACACTCCTGATGAACCCCTTCATGGAACACCAATAATCTAAACGATTTGAATAAAACGTGTCAGTCAATAACAAAATACTTTATTTGTACGCAATAAAAATAGTATATTGTCAGGGCGACATATTTCGACCTTTATTAGGTCATCTTCATGCCCTCTGAGAAAAGAGATCCAAGAATTATCTATATTTCAATGCAATGTGGGATCCCAAATGCATTTCGGATCCCACAATGCGTTGAAATATAGATAGCCCTGTTTTCTGTTTTCTCAGAAGGCCTAAAGATGACCTAATAAAGGTCGAAACATGTCGCCCTTACACTAGACTATTGTTATTGTATATAAATGAAGTGTTGTGTTATTGACTGACACGTATTTATAACACTTCAGGATGGAAAGCATTAAACGATTTGAAATGCCACGTTCGAAACAGAACCGAGTGGTGTCTGATACCGTCGTAATCATCGTAATGAATTACGAACCATAAGAAGCATGCATCTGGAGAGGGGTTCGTGTTCAGTTAATGCAGATACAGATTTAATCAATTCACCTCAACTGCATTCACTGTGTACAGCACAAAACTGTGTTGCTTTATTTCCGTTACACATACAGACCAGAATAATTTTTCAATAAAAATTTATACATCTATATTACAGCTGTATTTTATACCACACATTTACAATCTTTTGTGCAATGGGCACTTTTTAGGAATGTGAAAACATTCAATTTCGGAACGTGAAGTATATAGAGCTTGGACTACAACGACCCGATAGGGCGAAATTAAAATCACTCATCCACCGAAAATGCGTCACATTTCATTGAAATCTAATGGGTAACTCTGGAGAAGACATACGAACACCGCACCCCCTTTATGCGTTTTCTTTCAAACAAAATTATCCGCCTCGTGAGTGACTTTCAAACTCACTTCATTTACTAGCGGGATGAAAAGGCACTGTGCCGATTGGCGACACTGTAAACATGCCGAACACACAGAAATATCACGTGCACCGAGGCATTCCGCAGCGTCATTGCTTAGCCAGTGAGGTACAGTACCACATACTGTGACGATTCAATTTGTTGACATGGCAATAGACATCGAACCCCGAGTCCTTCGTTATGAAATGGTCGCATCAGTACTGTTATACCGCTCACCGAATGCAACAAGGGCGTTAAAAAAAAAAGCCATCTGGAGTGACTACTATTGAGCTGAAAAATATGACAACTACAACTGGCAATAGCGGCGCACTTGTTCGTTGAAACATGCCCCGCTGCATGCTATCACTAGCGGATGTAGCTGTTATTTTTTTGAGGTCAATAGTAGTATTAACTCCCAATGGCCAAGTTTTGGAATGTGCCACTCTTGCATTCAGTGAGCGATATTTACAGCTTAAATAAAACGCACATCGTGTATTCGAGGTACGCAGTTCGGAGTATTTGGCCGGACACTGGCTAACCTGAGGTTCACCGTGATTTTTCTCAGTCGCCAGAACCAAACTCGGCAGTGCGGCTTCAAATAAACCACAACGGCCTCCTTTCCTACCCTTTCCAATTCATCGTGCATAATTCTCTCATCAAACCAACTCCAATAACCAATCATTCTCACGAAGCTAACAGTCGATTAGCTGATGGAGCCCAACGTTAATTACGTCAACAGTTCCTGCCAATGGCCGTTGTCCTGACCGATATGAATAATTACCCTCTCCATCTCCCACTTCGGCCTTCAAACCAATCTTCGGAATACATTTTTCGTCCTTAACGCTAAACGCTCCGTCCATTTCAACCTTCTCGATATATCACCAGTATCACATGGGTGGACGGTCCCGATGACCGTGCGGTCTAAGGCGTAGGTCTGGAGGACTGCTGGGATCGGAGGTTTGAATCCCGCTGACAGCATGGAACTTCGTCTTTGTGGTTGTTGTGCAGGTAGCGGCCTCTGCGACGGGCTGATCAATCGTTCAGTGAGCCCAAGGGTACGTGTGTCTGTGGGTGATCTAGAAACCTCAACAACGAGGCAGCCTAGGCCCGACTTGGGATATTACGCCAGGGGGGGGGGGGGGGGGAGAGAGAGAGAGAAAAGTGGTGCAGATTGCACCTCTACAAGTTACGACAACCCTCATCAAGTAGATTGCTCCAGTTACTTCCTCAGTCTGGGATGTCAATATGCTCGTCAGCACTCTTGTTCTCAAATACCCTCTACGTTCGTCCCTATTTGTGAGAGATTACGTTCGACACCCATACGAACAAAAAAAAAGTGGAATTTTATTTTATTCTTTACGAGTTTCGATGGGAGAATGGAGGATAAAAAAGACTCTTAACTGAAAGTTGGCGACCAACTCCCGAATTTAATGTGTTCTTTTTCCGCTCGTACGACATAAATCGACACACTGGCAACAAAAACGACAGGTTACTACGAACACAGTACACAAACTTACGTTTATGCTTTCATTCGCGATATCGTATACGGCTTGAGTTCGGACCCCGCACGGGGGCATGTTACCGCGCCTCCGGTAACTTTCAAATCCTTGTTACTGCCTGCAGATATCTGGCAAGCTGACACAAGTGAAAGGACCATGGACCAGTGTCCAGCTCGCAAGATGACAGCCGCATTCTTATCAGCGACATACACAGCCCGAGGAACAGAATTTAGGTCATCTTGGTGTTTTCACTTGTCGAAATGTCCAGCGTCCTACTCAGCTGCGAGCCGAATCGGTTCGCTTCGTTTTCGTGTGTTCGTAGTACTAAATTTCCTTTCGCTTACATGAAATGAAAACAAAAAAGATCATATCTGTATCATTAGAAACGGAAGTCATGAGGATTATACACTTTCAATATAAGAAGGAAACTGGAGGCTGTACTTTTGACAATGTTAAGAGGCAAGCAAAGTTCAACAACTCACAAAAACTGTCTTCCGTTTAGAACCACGAATACAACAAACGAATGTTGGCAGCGTACATTCTGTTTCATTATCGACAATACTGTCACTGATTATAAGCATTCCAGGAGAAATATGACTTTACCTAATAAAAACACAGGAACGACAGCTGTATACCGCCACATTCCGATTTCAGGATGGAATGCAGCACTAGAAACTTCAACTTACTTTACCACCAAACAGTACGTACTTAACCCGTTACAAAAAGATTTATTTAAAGTTGATTAACAGAAGCGGAGACAACAGTGCGAAAGAGTTCAGAACTAAACGCTCATTTCCAACCGGCTGACTCAAATGTGCATCCCAACGACTCATTACTTCTAAATGTTAAAGGTACGCCCACAGTTCCAGTACACTCGAATACGCGCGTCTTTCCTGACGCTTTTAACGGGCCGAGTCCTCAGCACAGCTGTGTTTCATAATCAGTGTGCAATATTCAAGTTTGTAACAAACGGAATACCTGCACAACTCTCTAAACATCCAGCCCATTCCCGTTCTCATCCACCGCCTTACTGACAAATTTTTCGCTCAATGCCCCTTACACCCCAACCCCCCAGTCCAACAAATAGGGAATTATACTCTAGCCGACCTGACTAATTTGTACGAAAAATAAAAACACAAACGTAGAATCATATACTGCTTTAATTAGCTTACCAGAAGTAGCAGTGTTTTTTGTTTGTTTATTTGTTCATAATTTTTCACTGCTGTTATTTGCACCTATATTTATTTACATATTATTCAGCTCCACTTGTACCACTGTGTAAATATTTATTCAAACTGGTTACAGGAACAATTTTGTAATTTATCTCTGTACACGCTGTATATACTGTGTGTGCATTAAACATATTTTTAAAAATAAAAAATGGAAACAGAATTCTAATTTACGATCATATACATTTCATAATCAAGCTACAAAAGATTTTTCTGATCAAGTGTGTATTGCAGGCCTGCACAGGACAGCAAAATTGTCGCGCTGTTCCTCGTTAATACGCCTGCATGCTAATATTAACGAGACTTCCACTAATAAAAGGGGTGGGATATGAAAGTAAGAGTGAGGATCAGGCAGGATGTCTGCAGTCCTCCCATCACTGACGGTCAGTACGTTCTAATTCACGCTACAAATAATCCCTATTTTGTCTGACAAGCATCGTTTGTCACTTCCCGCCGCGAGTGTAGGCGGCCGGATGAGTGGAAAAAGTTAAGCCTAACAAGACTACAAAAAGAAAAGAAAAAAAAAAAGACAGGAAATGGAAACCGATAGTTGTCAGATACAACAAAGACCCTGCGTACTTCCTATATTACCACAAATTGCAAATCTCCCCTATTTTACAACTTTTATCGCTTTTCGTTACAATTCTGTGCTGAAGCTTTCCCCACTTTCTCTTTTATGGCATTAGGTGGTGTAACCGTTCGAGGATGAGGCAAAGGGGATTCAGTTTTGGGGTCAGGCATCTCTCATAAATGGGGAAACCGCTGTGGTGTTTAGAAACTCGGGATCCTCGGAGGACATACATACAATTTACGATACCTCAAACGTACTCGGAGGCAGGAGTAGCGTAGTTGGTACAGCGACTGGGCTGCGGACTAGATGGACCAGAATTCCGATTCCGTCATGCAAATCCCAAGTCCCATACTGATGACACACAAATGTCAGGCGTCAATGTACAAAATCCGGGGCACCAGGCACCCATGACTACGGCCATATAAATGTTGTGTGCCCCAAAACAAAAGTCAACAAAGCAAACAATATACGCATAATGTAATAGTGAGGTGCGTTCGCGTAACCACGGTTGCCGTAGAGAAGAAATAAGTGCCAAATATTCTGGACGTGTGTCTGAATTCTTGCCTCAGTCATACGGCATGCAAAGCTCATGCGCAGTATTACATTGTCATTTGTGGCCTGTCCGGCTCTACAATATTTTTCCATGTTATCTCACAAACGGCACGCTCCCCCGAAAAATTTATTGAATATAAAAATGTGTGTTTTGACTTTCTCTACCACATTTGTCTGAAACATTTCTCATTCCAAGAAGTATTCAGCGAGATTCTATTAATAGTGTGCACACGTCTTCATGTAAAGTACCCATTCTTCTTTTCAGATTTTAATAAAACCTGAATTCTGCCTGATTCTCACGAAAATACGTCCAGTTGGAGCCAAGCTGTTGCGTGAGGAAGGACGGACAGATAGACATGACGAGGATAATAGTCGCTTTTCGCAATTGTAAGAATGCGCCTAAAACAATTGAATTGTATCACAAACGAGACTGATAATTAAAAAAATACCTACTGTTACAAAAGGAAATTTCAGAAAACTGCGTGTATTTTACGAGAACCTACAAGTACAATACGTTCCGATATAACTTTATTTCCATTCCAGCTCCTAGTTCTGCGGAGGCGGTCATTACATCTATAGAAAACTTGCAAGAGTTACTTTCCAGTAAGTCAAACTAATCCCTCGGTAGTCCGCAAGAGCAGTCTGGGGAGAATACTGTGTGAGGTCTCAAGGTGGACGAGCCGCAGGCTGGCTGGACCAGTGACCTACTTCACCCAGCCAACCCACTCTCGCTTTCAGTTCGATACGGCGAGACCCCCAGGCCCATCCCCCAATGCACCTTACAGAAAGGGATCTCTCTACCTGCTACAGTATGCTTTGAAGAAAAGCAAAGAAAAGGACCCCCACCCCCACCCCGGATAGCATAAAACTGGGGCGAGAGACACTCCTCCTCGATCACGTCATGTTCTTGCAGGAAACTAAATTCTGTGTAACAAAAAACAAAGAGAGAGAGAGACGGCGTAAACAATGAAACCAGGGAAATACTTCTCATAAATGCATTTCGTTATTAGCAAGTTCATGATCTTTAATAAGTGTTGGGCCCGAAGTGTGAATTAATGTAAACACTTATAAATTTTTAGCGAAGAAACGATTATGTGTTAGAAATGAAGTTATTTCCGCCCTAATTCACAAACGCGCACTTAACAACGTTACATTCTAACACAGCAAAGGAAACAAAAAAAGAAGCACAACAGGCAACACCGGTATATTATGCCACATATGTCAAAATACGGAGATGTCCGTCAATTAGTAGTAAACTTGCATATCTATGTTCAATTATGTCAGGGCTGCTTATTACTTAGCAATCCCCTACGTCTTCCTTGCAAAGCTCTGGTGGTCAAGAAATGCTCCGCCTTTTATGGAATTCCTAAGGTTCATTACAGTCCTCATAAAAAAAACCTGCCAACTGACCCTATTCTGGGCCACATTAATCCAGTCCACTCCCTGACAGCCTCCTTCCCGTACTACTACCCTCAAACGTACGCCCTGATCTCTTCCTACTGACAAACAAAAATTACGTGAGCACATCTCACCGCTCCAATGCGTGCTACACGCCAAACTACAGCATTCACCTCAACTAACGGGCAGTCCGAAACATGAAGCTGATCATTACACAATTCTGTCCAGCCTGTTCCTTCCCTTTGTGCCACACACTTATGATCTCCACCACTCTGTTCTCAGATGCCTCCTATGCCAGTGTTTCTCAATCTTTGAGAGACCGTGGCCCGGTAAAATCTTTTTCATAAGACGAGGGCCCGGTTCCAACAAATTTACTCGTAAATACCTTTCCATTTTTTTAAAGTTCATACATTAAACTAACATAAGTATTAATAATTAATTATGGCAAAATCATAAAGAGTATTAGTACTCTTATGTATACGGTGTGGCATGTTGACAAATATAAAATTACATTTACATTAGTTATCAATCACTGGACTAATGAAATCTTGTAGCATATTGTAGTTTCCTCAGGCCAACATCTGGGTCTGAGTTTTTCTACTTACTTACTTACTTACTTACTCCATGCTGCAGAGTCCTTCTTGAGCAGCTAACTGGTTTGCAGCTAGTCAAGAAATTCCCCGCATTTCACGGAACGCGAAGGTTCATTACCGCACTCACAACCGTTCGCCACCTGTCTCTATCCTGGGCCAAACCAATCCAGTCCACATACCCACATCACACCTCCTGGAGATCCATCCTAATATTATCCACCAATCTACGCCTAGGTCTCCCCAGTGGTCTCTTTCCCTCCGGTTTCCCCACC
>Ga0136643_10019020_pt1 | contig 10371 bp, 7 predicted proteins | sample TergutLab28metaG_FD_96883 | JGI IMG/M metagenome (GOLD analysis project Ga0136643, IMG submission 96883) | Labiotermes labralis P1 segment gut microbial communities from Petit-Saut dam, French Guiana - Lab288 P1 (version 3) (version 3) | ecosystem: Host-associated > Arthropoda: Insects >... | reverse complement strand
TTACCTCGCCCCTCCTAGGTCCAAATATTCTCCTCAACACCATATTCTCAAACACCCTCAGCTTCCTTTCCTCCCTCAATGTCAGCGACCAAGCTTCACACCCAAACAAAACAACTGTTATAGTGCTTAAACCTGACGGTACACATATCAATCACTATTCTTCAGACCTGCGTTTCCCACCCACGTTTCCTGAGATGTTAGTTAGAGGTTCGGCGAGAAATCGTGGAAGGAATACATGTAATATGCACCAATTAAGTGCTGGAATCCACAGAAGGTCGAGAAGAAACACTTCCTGCTACATACGCGGATGCGAAATACACTTTGCTGACGTCACGACACGATCTATTCCGGTCACGACGCCGCGCTCGTCTGTGGACCGCTACAATAGTCTGTCGACTAAATCTGTTTCTTTTTTCTTTGTTCCTCGTAAACGCAAAGGTGAATGATTGCTTGACGTGTCCCAGTTTTAACTCGCTGAATCTTCACTCTAATCTGGAAACGTGACGAGTGGGTGGCACAAAAGTACGTTCTCGGTATTTTTTTCAACCCACGCGTTATTTCAAAGATAAGACCTGCTGTTGTGCTAAACTGTATATTTCAGGAAAATGCAACAAACCCGCAGCGCACAATGTAAGACAGCAGAAAGCGAAACCTAGCACAACCAACAAAACACCCGCCACGGAAGTCTTTCCAACGCTATTCATGTATTCACAACTGTATCTTCGTAAAAGGTTTTCCAAAACAAAACAAAAAAATGTAAGAAGTTATCCTTTTTCCACGCCGCACGTAGCGGACATGCAAATAAATGTGGCCTTGTAGTAGGTGGCAACTTTGCTTCATATTTGGGAAAAGTTTCTTCTATTACTGATACACAGACTGTACATTATTTTCTCCAGTGGGAACAGAAGATTGTACAATAACGTCTTGAAGCAGTAGATACTTCTGTCCTCAAGTGAATAGTGCCGTTAGGCCTTCTTTAAGGAGTAAACAAGAACGCCTAATGCGGAGACACATCCACATCAGTCCGCACGTACAGTGACTTAGTATCAGAGACCAAACCGTTTCTTGGATTTGTACAAAATCCGGTACACGGTTGATTTACAAAAAGTTTTCTAATGCGCTTGAGTTTCCTGACAGTAAGAGTAACTGAAACGTAACGTGTATTACGCGGGTACAGTGCAACCGTACGATAATACTTACTTACTCCATGAAGCAGAGTCCTTCTTGAGAAGCTAACCCTTTTGCAGCTAATCAAAAAATTCTCCGCATTTTATGGTACCCGAAGGTTCATTACCGCATTCTCAAGTGACAGTCACCTGTCCCTATTCTGAGCCACCTCGACCCAGTCCATACCCCCATTTCCAGCTTCCTGAATATTCATCTCAATATTATCCTCCCATCTACGCCTGGGTCTCCCCAGTGGTCTCTTTCCCTCATATTTCATCACCAAAACTCAGTACACGCCTCTCCCCTCCCCCATACGCGCTACATGCCCCGCCAATCTCATTCTCCTTGATTTTATCACTCGCACAATAGTATGTGAGGAGTACAGATCATTAAGCTCCTCATTATGTAGTTTTCTCCACTCCCCTCTTACCTCATCCCTCTTAGGCCCAAATATTCTCCTCATCAACCGTACGATAATTCTGAAAGTAAAGAACGTCTTGGTAAAATCCCTGCACTACTACACCTAGCACGCCATGTGCGATACTGATATTAGACTAATCTGTAGGCGAGATTTGTGCGTGTGTGTGTGAGTGTGTGTGTGTGTGTGTGTGTGTGTGTGTGTGTGCAGCTTGATATTCACCAGTAACTACGTATATAAGCACCTAAATAGAAACATTTAAAAGTAAACTATACAACACTTTTTAAAATGACTACAACTGCACAATTATCATACCGTAAAAGGTTTGACGGACAAAACGAAATAAAACTGTGACATTTCCTATAAAGACACAAAATTCTGTCATGTGACTCGGTATGTCTTATGCCACTGACGAAAGCCAGGAAGTCGGCTACGCTACGACAGTCATCTCCAAGGACGTCGCGTAGTGTATCCTGAAGATGAAATGAAGGCCGGTAAACGGTAGACACAATGTGTCCAAGAGATGCCAGGTCACCACGCAAGATATGCTGATGCCGTTAGAAAAGTCTGCCCAATCCGAAAGTGTGTGGACACGACTTTCTCCTTCCAGTGAGCGAAGGGCAAGGACAGCCACACTGCTAGCACCGTCTCACAAATCGCAAATCCTCATCCTGTACGGGTCCACGAATCATGGCATTATGATAGAATGGTACCAATATGGAAGACACGGATTATCACTCCCAAGAACTCGGTCACATAACACATTTCCTGGCAAAGGGTTGTGGCAGATGCAGGCCAAGAGAAGCCTACTCAGACTTCCTTCACGGCTCGACATCCCCAGTGGGCCTAGGCTTCCTCATTGTCAAGGTTTCAACATCACATTCAGACACACCACACTCGGTAGGACTCCTCTGGACGAGTGATCGTCCAGTCGCAGAGACCTCTACCTGACAACACACAACACTCACGAGAGACAAACGTTCATGCCCCTGGCGATATCCAAACCCACAATCCCAGCAAGCGTGCGGCCGCAGACCCACGCCTTAAGGCTGATTGACATTATACGTCACGTTTCCGTTCCTCCGCGGAACGTCACCTTTCAGTAAAATTTTCTCGTGTGTATTTAAACGGATATGTTCACACTGACAAGAACGTCACCGTCAAGTCTCAGTTCCGTTCCGTCGCTGTCGCTGTCGCCGTCGCCGAGCGAGAATGTTTGACGGGACGGCACGGGTCCCAACCAGTCTGGGAACCTGCTCGATTCTGATTTTGAACAACACTCTGTACAGTTGAGTGTTCCAGGTGAAAGCTGAATGAAATAGTTCGAAAACTATCTCCTGTAGCAAGATACCTGAAAGAAATGTGATGGAATTAGTTTGCAAGTTTATTGATAACATAATAAGTAAGAAGTAGTTTTCGAAAAAAACATATCAATTACGCGAACACATAATAACGAGAAATGTTAGAGCTGAAATTACAGATCCACCACTGTAACTGATTAGTAAATTAAATGAGACAAAATGAATAATTTATCCGTTTATTCATAGGTTCAGAGTGTAAACAGAGAAGGACTTCGTTGAGGGACTAGTACAGAAAGTATTTGAAGAAAATACAATTTTTTTCGAGGGACACAAAAACGCCCTAGGTATCAACCTGAGACAGCATCCGCAGTACTAATGAAATATTTGGTTGAAAGTGATAAGGAAAGACAAGCAGAACCGCCTGTTGATCCCATTGACGCATTTTTCAAAAGTATTGCAGCAACAGTAAAAGTTTTTCTCCTAATCATCAAAACATTTGCAAGTCAAGAATATTTGCGATTGTATCTGAAGTGGAAATGGCAGAAATTTTACAAGAAACCAAGTCTACGCTTTCATCAGAATATTCTTCTGGCTCTCCAGATGAATCTGGGATACTACAATACCGCGTTTGTGATGCAAATTCTGTTTCAGCCCGGGCGTCAGAATCTGCGCAACTGAATTCGTCTACATCGTCCAATGTGGCTACATATTATCGACAGTTTACTTCTCATTTAAATATGTAATAAATTTTGTATTGTTGCTTGCAGCAATCTGTGCTGTTTTTATAACTTCAATAAATGTTTTTGAGTAATATTACATTATCTTGAAGTGTACTTACCGTAGACAAATTGCTAGTTTCTCCAGAGGTGATCACGTGCTCTACCAGAAGGTGACCGAACACGACGGACAGTGCGAACACAGACCAATCTGACGAAACGAAGAAGGAGCGGTGACGGAACGGAAATGTGACGTGTAGTGTGAATCGGCCCTTAGAGAGCAGCGTGGCCACCAAGATCGGTCAAATGTTGTGTACGTCAAACATAAATCCACGGCAGATGTCCGGTGTCTAATGCAAGGCAGGTGTAGTGAATCAATTACCATTACTAATTACAGCGACTCCGCTACGGCCTGGACAACTGATGAACTGTACTTTGACTTCGGGTAGCGACAAAAGATTTTTCCTTCGCCGGTGTCCAAACAACTCTGTGGCCCGCCAAACCACCTACTCAATGGGTACCAGAAGATCTCTCCTAGAGGTTAAGGCGGTCGGAGCGTGAATCTGACCAGTCACCCCCATATAAATAAGAAATAGTGGAGTTATGTTTCTTGAAGTTGTAGCTGCGACAAAATGCAGTGAAACCTTAGTGGAATGACATGCGTTAGGTTGTTTAAATTAGCAAACGATTTTGGCCGGTTTAAACAACCTGACGCAACTGTCAGCCCAAAAAGATTTTATTGCCTGAGCGGAGTTATACCTCCACTCCTCGATGTCTCCATGGCGTATACAGGGACAAATGCACTTTTACTTTACCGACACTAACCTTCGGAGAATTACGATTGCTTGCTGCTCTAGTCCCTAATTCATAACTGTCATGTTATATTCTTTTGAAACATTTAAACGCCGTCTCATGCTCCAGCACTCAGTACGTCGGGCGTTTCTACCAAAAGTTCCTAGTCATACAACACTCACTCTAGTGTTGTGTTACGTATTCATGGCACAAATATTATTGTCGTCGCTCACTCTATAATCATTTAATATTTCGTCTGCGAACAGAATGTTCGTTCCGTTCAAGTGGCGAAACCGAACTTATCGAGCCACATTTTGAAACAAAAGAGACAAAAATAAATTTCATAGCACAATGAAATTTTATTTTAGGGCTGGGCTTTATAGAAGTTTGAAAGGGATTAAATTTCTAAGCGTCAGTGGTTAGAGTCACGGTCATACACAGAGCATCCAACAGGGATGTGTCAGAAGCAATAAATATACTCATTACATCTCTCTTGTCTCCGTGAAAGACGACGATACAATCACGTTTATCCATGTCACAGCTTGCAAAGACGACCCTTGGCTACTTGCTGAAGAGATCTGACGGAGAAGTTGCGGCAAAATCACAGCCAACGGCAATACGGAATTTCATGTTTGCCGAATGAAAATGTATGTAGTGGTAATGTTGATTTTATATAAATAACTCCCACAATTAAACCGAATTCAGTTCCTAATAAATAAGTGCACACAATTGTGTGTATTTATTGGCTTAAATTGTAATAATTAATTGTAATGAATGGAATAGACTATAAGAAACCCGAATTTAATTTTCGTAAAAGGCAGACATAATTTTTAATCATAAAAGTATGTTTCCCCGCCCTTCATAAAAGTCATTTTTGTCTCCGAGAGTTCGATCGACGACACAACGGCGCCCTGTACCCAGCATTGCGTTTAAATAATTGTATAACTTGTTGTTCAATACGACAGCATATGCCATTGTTTTCATATCAATATTTGTTTTGGTGCTACACAGGCTTGGGCCAGCTAACAGACAACAACACGCCCCCCATAATCTACCTTGACAGGAACTGGGTCGTCCAGGACACGGACCCTGTGGGAGAAGTCATCACCAGGGTGAAGGCAGAAGACCCAGAGAAGGACCATCTTGAATACGGACTGGAGGCGAAGGATTACGGAGGAGCGGGTTCGACAGACAGACCTCTGCCCTTCACCATCAACAGCACCACTGGGGTAGTCAAGATCAACGAATCGCTTATCAACAGGGTTAGTTACTGGACTGGATTAGACAATAAAGCGACAATATTTCCGTTAATTTCAATGCATTTGGAGAAAAAGTGTAATTTGTTTGGGGGTCTCAGGCTTCTATGTAACTGAAAGCCTCCATCTTCAGAATAGAAGTTGAATTCTACGTACTGTGTCACCGTTTTGTTGTCATGCGCCAAACACGGTTTCCCCATTCGTGAAATAACTACTGGCCAGTCCAAACAAATTTTGTCGGACACTTTAAAAAGAGCGATTTATTTATGGTTTATTTAACGATGATGTCAGCGCAGAGGGGTTGGGTTACAGAAAATAATTAACTGGTAAGGACTTGGTAGATCGCAGTCCTGGAGCAGTTAGAGCTACTAATCCAGCAATCGCCTGGAAGTTACTATGGCCACCCACTGAAGCTTCTGATTAGTCAGTTTTCCGTTCGAGATTCAAACCAGACATGTCAGCATGCAAGTCAGAGTCATTACCACCAGAGGCAAGTCCTCTGTAACAACACGTACGTTGTCCTTGTGGCCTAAATGTACTGTAAAGGATTGTAATAAATACAAAGAAACTGCAAACACTTGAGCTTGTGGGATAAAACCACAAATGGAAATTATGGAATAAACACATAAGAGTTCAGGTGGGGATTAATAGAACCGCCTGTCATAACTCACAGGGATGTGTACAATAAAACATAAAGTTCAATTCATACTTTGCACGAAACACTAATGAAGTTAATCTGGTTAATGGCGCCGAGGAAAATTATCGTTGTTTACTTTGTGAACCAAACGGAATTCTTTGGGCGAAATATCCTGTTCTTTGACTTCAAACCAGACAGTGCGCTCACATATGAACACCACTGGCCACTAAATAGTTAACAAAGCATGCCAACAGATCGCACTGGCAAAAAGGTTTGGCAGCTGCTTAGTGTAACCAGACACTGGCTGAACCAAACAAGCATCAACTGAAATCTTACATTTACTTTGTAGAGTCAAAGACGATTTGATGAATGACATACAAACGCCGAATGACACACATTGAATATCCACCCACTGCATTAGGTAAAGACAGAATCGCTTTTGGCATAGCACAAATAATTTCTGTAAAGATGTAAAACAGGATTCCAGTCCTCTGTGATCTCAGGCCGTACAATCGCGTGACTGGATCCGGCCGTTTAGAAGGACCTTGTTGTCGACATCTTCAAGATGTTAGCAATGTAATAAGAAATTCTTTATGTCTAGGAGTCCAAGAATAAAGCTTTTCTAACTGCTTACCCTCGAAGATCAAAACAAAAGATCCTTCGTAGTGTTGGGAACCACTCAGCCAACAGGACAGTATCACTTACGAGAAGACTGGGATCCTCAATCATAACTCTGTAAAAACTTCAAATCTCGCAAGCAAAAGCTGTCTTACAAAGGTGCTGGCAATAATAAAACAATGCTGACATTATCATAATTGCATCTAGCAATCATCCGTGTCACTCTGAACACACTAATAAAAATAGCACAATCTTTGCCCATTTTAGGACTCAAAAATTCAAAGAATGTTTCCGAAATCCCTCTTGTGTATTTTACTACCAGGTAAAACCAGGAAATTTAGATCTGCAACGTACGTAACTGCTTCTTAAATATCGTCAGGAAAATTAGGATCTAACTGACTATTACATCAGTTATTACGGTGACCCATAACTAAAAAAAGGAAACGTCTGCGTCTAACGTCATCGGGTATGAAAATCAAGCAGACAGAAATAACAGTGGGTGAAAGAGAGGCACTTTACAGCACTGCAAAAAATATAAACGTCTCAGCAGAAACGTGAAAAAGCACCCAGGTGTGAAACAGAATGCTTTTGATGTTCTTCAGATTGTCCCAATAAAAACGGTTACAAGTTAATGGGGTGTTCCTGTTTGACTCAATAGACAACATTTCTGTCTCAGTTCCAATACAAAGTGTATTGACAAAATTGCACAGTGAATTTTACATTGTGTGCACCAGACCACCCCACCCCCTCCCCTCCAAAAAAAATATCCATTGGTAATGCAGGGCACAATTAGCCTTACAAATATGTGTATTTTAATTCTAGACAACAGGAACATTTCATGACAAACTAAAAAAAAAAATTAATCCAAACCCTTAAGTAGGGAAGGAAGACATAAATAGTCATTAATAGAAAGTAATAATGATACAGAGTATCAGACTGTATTTTCACTAGAAAGGCAAATCGGTATGTACCTGACAAGAATAAATGGCTGCATCAGGAAAAAACATTCACATTACTTCTTCCCTTCAATAGCAGACAACACAAAACAAACCCTGCTTAATCATAAAGAAACGTTTCTACTCAGTCACGTCTGTGCCCTGTGATGGAAGCAAAACTTCTTAAATGAGATGCACTTACACTATAAAGCAACTGTTACTGAAGACGCGGGCTTTCAATTTCGGGGCGTTAAAAGTCTAAAATATCATCTGGCGAAAATATTTCTAGTAAAATGAAAATACATAACATTATTTGAGGTTAGGATATAAGCAACTTCTGTTGTTATTGATAACAGACTAGATGTGTATCATTTCATTTCCCTGCAGTAACTTTTTTTTTTAGTTCTGTTTAGTAGGAACTACGATGGCCTGGGATTAAGCAATTAATTTAGCATTCAATCAACACAGCATCATTCTGTCTACAGAATATGAAGACTTGAATGAAAGTAAATGCACTGCATGTGACCTATAGCTTTCATTAAATCAGTAATAATTAAATGGAAGTTAATTATATGTGAAAGGTCAAGATCCCGTACGAGAAAATCTAAAGTGAAAATTAATATATATTTCATCTGTGTTCATTTATTTCCTTCAGGTCCGGCATTTAGAGAAGGCATTACGCATCCGCCATGTACAATGCCGTAAAATTCCTACAGCTAATGCAACTTTGCACAGTATAAAATAGCGCTTTCATAAACAAACTTCCGTACTCACCGTTGATCCCAGAGGAGGCAACATAATGCAGGGCGAAATGTCTCCCAGTATACTGCACCAACGCCAGTTTGATATGTAGGCCTCTCTAGTTCATGGAAAATATTTCACAATACGGTGACCACAGTAGCTGAACGAAGGTTAATGTTTTACTACAACGAACATATAATGTAACTTACAGCCTATCAAATCCCCCACCCGTGTCAATGAATTTGATATTCGGTAAGTATGGCTGCTAACTCGGAAAAAAAAACGATTCTTTCTCTTACACTGTAGCACACTACCACCTCAGTCTGGTGATGTCTGCACTGAATCATGTAATGCCAACGACGAATATGAACGTTAGTATTCGTCGACAAGCTGCAAAGCTCCACAGAACACATTAGAATATAAAACACAAAACACATACATTACATTCCCTCCAAATTCACAACGCCAAAACTGATCCGCACACACAACCTCGCCATTCACCGATATAGCACTCACACTAACCCCCACACCACGGCTGTTCAGAAAGACGAATTATGCAATGTGTTCGCTGCTCAGGTTTCTGCAGCGGGTGCTTTCATTGCACCGTTAGCGAAACGTGGTCTCAAGTTTCACTGTACTTGGTAAAGGGTTGATGATTCATGTGGAGTGAACAAAGTAAATGGCAATGCACATCCCATACGCAACAAATAAAACTAGTCACACGGTTGCACGGATTGCACATTTTAATTTAAGAATGCCATGTGTACTCACATTACAGTGTTTTGTGGGGTAATATGGGACAGATAAGGCCAAGACGCAATTTACCGTACCCAACAACCCACAACACTGGTGCCAACTTATGCGAACAAATCAACAGTTTTTGGCATTCTTAACGAACCACAAAAAAAGCCCAATGTGGAGACCATGTCCGTCCGCCCCTCAGTCTGTTACCTAGTATCAGTGACCAAACCGTTTGTCGGAGATTCACAAATTCAGTATTTTGATGTTCTTTAAGAGAAGTTGTTGTGCAAACGTTATGACATCGGGGCAATGAAGGCTATACTTTTCTAGGGATGTGAACGAATTTCTTTCTGTACTTTCCACATTTATTATCCATATGGGTGAAATTCGAATAACGGATATGCACATAATACTGTTCAGGAATTGTGAGTTTTGGAGAAATCGGCGCAGGAAAGGCCGTACTTTTCTTACGAGCGTAAGTGAAATTACTCTGTGCGGGTACCGTATAAACGTACGACATTTTGAAAGTAAAGAACGTGTTGGTAAAGTCTGTTAATTACGTCACGGACACACCATCTGCAATGCTGTTATCAGAAACGAATGAGGCAGAGTTATCGGAATTTGTCTGAATTCTATTGACAGTAAAACACTGTTCCAAATATTTTTGAAGAAAACCACGCAACCTACTTAGGCGTACCCGCGAAGCAGTACTAATCTGTCTTAAGCAACCGCCCGACAATGCCGCTTGTTGAAATGCACTTCTCTTCAGAGTCACGTTCTAATAGTTATTCTATGTGGACAAAGTAAGCGGAAGTTGGGTTGGGGGGGGGGGGGGGCCCGCCCTTTGAAAAACCGTTTTTTTCCCCCAAAAAGAAAGGTTTTATTATACGCTTGTTTTGCCCGGGGAAAAACAGGCTAAAAAAAAAGCCTTTTTTTTGGGGGGAAAAAGAAGGTATTTCAAGGGGGGGGCCCCCCCCCCCCCCCAACCCAACTTCCGCTTACTTTGTCCACATAGAATAACTATTAGAACGTGACTCTGAAGAGAAGTG
>Ga0136643_10019015_pt1 | contig 10372 bp, 6 predicted proteins | sample TergutLab28metaG_FD_96883 | JGI IMG/M metagenome (GOLD analysis project Ga0136643, IMG submission 96883) | Labiotermes labralis P1 segment gut microbial communities from Petit-Saut dam, French Guiana - Lab288 P1 (version 3) (version 3) | ecosystem: Host-associated > Arthropoda: Insects >... | reverse complement strand
GTAGCACAGTGGTTAAGGTGCTGTGCTACAAATCGGAAGGTCGCTGGTTCGATTCCAGATGGCGTCATTGGAATTGTTAATTGGCATAATCCTTCCGATCGCATTATGGCCCTAGGGTCGACTCAGCCTCTAACAGAAATGAGTACCGGGAGTATTTCCTGGGAGTATAAAGGCGGCCGGTGCGTAAGGCTGACAACCTTACCACCATTCTGGGCCATTGTCACGTAATCTGGGAACCTGAACTTCCTGGAACCCTCTGAGCACATCGGGCCTGTAATGGGACTGATTTACCTTTACCTTTTTACATATTTAGTGGTACAACGTTAATTGGCGCAAGTCGGCTAATGATGGGCATGTTTTGTAAATTATGTTTTTAAACCTGTGTTTACTTCGAGAATAATTAATAATTTGTGTTCACAACAGAATAATAGGTGACAGATGCAAGTAATGAGATGTTCAAGCAATCCTGACGGATAGGATAAACCGATAATTATGAGAGGAACTGAAAATATGATTTCTTGGCATGTTTATCGGTTGAAAGAAAGCAGTATGAAATTCAAGAACACTAATGCAAATTCCTACAATCTGATGTTTAAAATCAATACATTTTGGTTTTTAACTACTCTAATACAGGCTGGATCGCAATGCAGGCACACATTTGGAACGACAATATGATAAATCGTCCAGACACGTGTAAAGCAACTCCGACAGGTGGCCCGAGATACGCGGTCTAATGTCGTCGCTGTCGTCACGCACAAATAATCCTCATCGCTTTAACTTGTGCAGTTGTCATGAAACCGTCAAACAAAGAAAATTCACAATTCGGCCGATCCTCATCTGTATTCACACAGACACAAAAAGAGGCTTATTTTTCAAATGTCTCTGCTAATTGTTTCTTCAAGAAAGCTTCATGTTTGTACTGTTTACTGCTTATTTGTGTTTTGGCTTATATTCCTTGCTTTAATTCCCCCCTCCTCCCCCTACTTCTTGTGTGACGAACTCATATAATATGGCCTTGATTTCAAACTTTCGCCGTGTTCTGAATGTTGTATTCTTTCTTCTGGGTAATATCCCGGTGTCTGAAATTTATATGCCGACGTTTCGGAACACTCTGTCTGTTCCATCTTCATAGGCGGGCAGGTATGAAGTATCTGATAATATGTGTTTGTTGATTTCGTCCCGTTCTTTTAGTCTCCAGTTTGCCATATTTTTTGGAGGCGACGACTGACCCCGCGACGCTTACCAAGGTATAGCTACGGCTACTGGTAGAATATTGTGAAGCGTCTTGACGTGTTGGCCCAGTAATAGGGCCAACGTTGCGCATGGTCTGTCCGGCCCAACTAATTAGCTGCTGCACTCGCCATTTCACGTACGGTTACAGAGTGAACCTGTTACCGACATGCACTGCTGTCGTTTTGTTCAACTAAAAAATTAACGATGAACGTCAGTCGGCCAGACGGGCAGACTTTAAATATGATTTGTACTGAAATTTACTTTATCGAATTTCTGTTCAAAAGTCGAGAACTAGAAGAGATGAGTAAAGGAGAAAATATAGTAAAATGGATAAAAGGGCAAAGGATAAGCTGGTTAGGTCACCTAGAGAGAATGGAGGAGATAGGATGCCCAAAATGATCTTCACTCAAGAACTGGAAGGGACGAGCAGAAGGGGAAGACCCAGGAAAATATGAAAAGAGGAAGTAGAAAGAGAGAGATCTTGAGGTGCTGGGAGTGAGAAGATGGACAGAGCTGGTGGCAGATAGGAAAAAATGGAAGGACATTGTTCGACAGGCCAAAGCCCACAGTGGGCTGTAGTGCCAATGGAAGAAGAAGAAGAAGAAGAAGAAGAATTTCTGTTAAAAAAACATAACACCACATTTCGGTACCATGGCCCCTTATGGACACATATTGTGTTCTGTTTGTGCGTTGATATTTAGGTAGGTTTTCAATCTTTCTATGGGCCACGAAGGCCCTTAGGGTGAGTAGAGTTATAGCTCTACTCTTTCTTGGACCTCGGCACTAGATGGGGGGTCGGGGTCAGTCCCACGTCCCGGCCGCTACTACCCCCGGGAAAGACCCGGTTCCTATTGTACAGGAGGCTGGGTGGGCCCCAGGGTCGGTCTGGACGGGCGGAACATCTCGTCCCCACCGGGATTCGATCCCGGATCGCCCAGCCCGTAGTCAATCGCTATACCGACTGAACTACTGGGCCACGCGTTGATATTTAAAACGTGCAAAATAGTGATGATGAAAACAACACAGATTCTCGTTTTTATTGCTTTATTTTCGTTGATGTAACACCTGCAACGTATTGAGTACAAGGTGAGCAGTAAACTACTGCACTACATGTGAACATAATTACTTAATAATATGATTATTAGCTTTACTATTATTATTACACTATATTAAAATGAAGATAGGTTCAAGATAATAAACCGAAAGCTATTTTGTATTGGAAGTTTGTTTACAGTCAGAAAGGAACATTTAAGGTCATAGGTTCCCTTTCTCATGAAGATCGCAATCAGATGAATAGGGTTACCTCTAATGGTTTCTTCACCATTAGCCAAATAGCAACGGAACGAAAAACACTGCGAAGGTCAAAAGCAGAATTCCCCATACACGTTTCAGGTTCATGTACCCACAGTCGGTAGACACTGACCATTTATTACGCAACGTGAGTAAACGTGTATAAAATGTTAGGACGGACAAACAACGGAGACATAAATGGACAGGGCGCATGGCACGTAGGAAGAAAACGAGAAATGCATAAAAAGTTTAGTTCAAAACGTGACAGCATTAAAAAAGCGTAGATGGCAGAACAGCATTAAATACTGATTCTGATAAGTCCTTAGCCCCACCAGGAACGAAACAAGCTAATGTTTCTGTCAGAATGGCGTGAATTTCCCTCGGCGCCTTGCCTTGTAGGAAAAAAAAAACTTGATGACAGCTCATGTCTTGATGTTGTTGAAATCGCGCGCGTTCCTGACATGCTTCCGAGATTGTTTCCTTCCTGGTCGGGCCAAGGACTTATCAGCACCACGGTTAACTTTTGGCGCCGGAATTATTTTTTAATTTTAGCACACCCTGTATATAAAATGTGAATAATACAGGAACCAAATAAGTTAGAATTATGAAACAAACTGCATTTTGAAGAGAAAAAAAACGGAGAGTAAACACCATGTTTAAAATATTCGGTACCTATATTTGTTGAATAAATATATAAAATGCAACTTTGGAGGTTAGCGGTGCGGTACGTCAACTATAGTTGACGTTAGGCGTCTAAAGGTTAAAGCGCTGTTTACTCATTTAACCCTTTAAATGTCGAGTTAAATCCTGTCTACCATCTGCTGGCATTATTAGGAGCTCACCATATATTCCACGTTAGCAGGATGAGGGTTAAACAGGCTCAGGCTAAGGTCTAGTGGCCAGCTGCTTTGAACACAGGTATGAAGATACGGGTTCTGTAGAAGGAGGTACTACATTAACCAACTGAGCGACTATTAGTTTTACATTGCCATAAAGTTGGTTTCGTTATTTATTGGACAAAATTCTGTTTGAGATCCGTCAAAAGCAAGAATTTTAGTAAAATACACTACACGAAGTAAAACAAAAACGTATTGATGACCTGTACCAAAATTGTAGACAGAAACAATGACAGCGCTATTCTGGGCTATTACGCAGCGAGTAGTGATAGTTCCTTACTGACGTTTCGGGACAACTTATCGGTCCCGAAACGTCGGTAAGGTACTATCACTACTCGCTTCGTAATAGCCCAAAAGAGTGCAGTCCTCATCCATTTCACGGCGGTAGCCTGAAATCACCCACATAAACATAATATGACAGACCCGTTTAATCGTTTTTACTTGAAGTATTCTGGAGAGATAATAAATAAACCTTACAAAAAAAAAGTTAGCGGTAAAGTGATCCCCTTACAGGCCCGGTGAAGAAGAGGGTGAGTGGTCAGCAGCACGCCCAGGCCGCACTTTACCCCCAGGAAAGACCCGGTACCCATTGTACAGGAGGCTGGGTGGGCCCCAGGGCTGGTCTGGACGGGCGGAAAATCTCGTCCCCAACGGTATTCGATCCCGGACCGTCCATCCCGTAGCTCAGTCGCTATACCGACTGAGCTACCCGGCCCACCCTTACACAATTACTTTTCGAAAAGAGCGCAATGGAATAATCTACGTAGAGTAATAAAACCACTTGATTTATTCCCTGTTTAACTATTTCTTATACTTCTCGTCTGAACCATGAAATTGCAGTCACTAGCTTACAGGAATGCTTGAAGACAAATTTACGGAAATAATACACAATTATTTGCTGCCAGTTGCCCAAGCACAAAGCATTACGTCACAGATTTCATTAAGAGCAGACTACATTTCTGCTTGATTTATGTTCACGTGATGGCCAGGTAAACATGTTTTTGAATTTTGTTCTTATGTTTACTGATCCAGTAAATATACCGAACGTGCAGCCTCACAGCACAGCAAAGCACAGCGCAGCACTCACACACATAACCGGTGTGCATTAATTCTCGTCAATGTCACACTGTTTTAAGTCACTGAAAACTGATATTTCGTACACATCATCAGAGTCACAGAATATATTGAATAACAAGAGTGGGGTTGTGGTCTGTGTATTGTAGTATGAACGATGGATACATTACACTTTGCACGAACAGAATGCAGTACATGCAGCCTATATTGTTGGCCACGCTAACTTATAGGACAGTAGAATTCATAGAAACAGGATACAAAACAGCCTCAATGCTGGACACACTAATTAACACTACACGTCATATAAATAGGAAAAAGAAGACCCTACGTTGTTGGCCAAGCCAATTAACAGCACACAAAGAATTTATATTTCTAGTGTATTTTGTTAAATGGAAAAACTTCGAAAAATATTTAAAATAAAAGTAATTAGACATCAACTTTTTAAAATGTTGTTACTGCAAGCCCTCCTCGAGATGTTTAAATTAGAGGACAGCTCTGTGTCCACACGAAGTTAGACTGTCGAAGTGCAGGTTAAAATGAATATTCGTTTGAATAATTTCCAATTTTATTAGGCAGATTCTTTCAAACTACAGTCTCACAAACTTTAACACGTGCACTACATGTTTCGACTGCAGCGAGCCATCGGTATATAAGATGTCAGAAAGACTGCTAAGTGAATTACTAAAAGCTGCTAAACAGATATACAAATTTCGCCAGCATGAAAATTGATCGAAATTCGTTATATCCGGACGATGACTTCTTCATTGCACGTTCACCGTATAAACGTAGTGTAATAAAACACATACACATAAATCTACGGCCAGATAAATTTTGAAATGTTGACTTGATCACGAAATTAATAAGAACCGAGATGCAGGTTTGTGTGTCAGTCACGACGCGGGCGAGGGGCATTCCTTGAACTGGTCGGAATAAGCATCCAGTCTCCCCTCAGACGTCATCGATATTATTACATCATATACACGTATAGTGTGAAACAAGGTTGAACTGCAGCATGAAACAGAGTATTACTGCATGAAACACCAGATGTAAGCGATGTACGCGATAAACACTTAGGTTTCGTTCAATCCGCAGAATACAGTTTAATAGCACCGAGGGTGTAGGATCAACGGCGCGTTCGAAAAAGCCTCCCACTGGACTGCGTCCTGATCCACCTGCATCCAGTCCACTTTATAGTAATTTACTTATAGATGATCATGAGATATGAGCTTCTAATTGCGGACTGATTTGTGGGATGTAACTTCACATAGCCTGATAGAAATTAGTATGAAAAGGGAAATTTTGATAAATCCCAACGCTAGCTACAGTTTTCCCAGATAATCCTTTGGTAAACACGTACATTCTTCTTTCGAAGCCCTTGACAGAGTCTTTGATATTAGTGTTCTAGCGAAAGTATTAAGTGATCTCTGAAAGCTCTGGTCAGACGGCATGACAGAATAAGGACGGGCCCAATAATAATGTATACTAATAGCTTTCTTTAGTAATGAAAGGGGTTATTCTGTTAATTAATATGTTAGCTGAGATCACTTTAATTTATCCCACAAATGTACGTAAACCAGACGTTCGCGACACTCAGTACGGCGTCATTCATAGCGCAAAGAGAGCTTGGTGCAATAAGATTTTGATTTGATTTCCAGAGAAACGAAAGACGAACGGACGAAGATCGCAACAAAAAGCTATACCTCCTATGACTGATAACGTACAAATTATGTTAAGAGCTACATCCTTTGAAATGTTTGAGACTTATAATTTTGTTTCCTTAAAATTTAATTTACCTGTATCCTGCTTTCGAATGAAAGTTTAGTCAGTAACAGTATATGTAATTTCTTAAATTCCAGTAATTTTTTCTTATCCTACGTAGAACATACTGACGACACTGGATACATCCAAGTCACACAGAGCAGAAAAATCGCCCGTGAGATCAGAAATAAATAAGTGAACAGAGGCCTATGATTCATAGCAGAAGCGACCCATGGTTACCTTTCTCAGAATATACCTAATGATACCTAATTCAGCCCTTAAAACCCAAGAGGATTTTTAAGAATAAACAAGGAAACAATGTTTGTATCCTAGAATTTCTTTACAATATGTGTCATTATAACATCCATAAGGAAGGGGTAATAGCCTTCACCAGGAAACAGTTCGTTGTTTCCGTGTTGTGTAGAGCTACCCCTTACAAAATTCTCCCTAATAACCCAGAAGCCCATAAATAGACCCGTGGTAAAATAACTGTGCTTTCTGAAGACACCCTTTCAAATTTAAGGAGCTGTACTATGTCTAGGCCGTCAGAGAGAAAGAATGTGTCGTTTTTATTGAAAACAAATTGTTATGTCCTAACTATATAATTTAGTTGTCTTCTGTTCTTTCTAATTCATGGTCAAATTTGTCGGTTCTCTTGAGGAGACTGGGATATCGCTCAGTTTGATATTCCGCAAAACCCAACGCAGTAGGAAGTTTCTAGAAATTTTCTAATAGCATCATACAGTGCCTGGAATGTATGTGTTTTCCTATAGGCTTCTATATAATTGCATCTCTTCGAAAGCTCCCCACGCCTGATGGAACCGAACACTGCCGTCGGGGTGGGTGGCATCCCTCTTTAACATTCGGCTGGGGGATCGGCGGTCTTAGCTGAAGGTGGTGTTGTGTTTTCTTAGTAGTCACTGAACAGGGCCATTCAACCCGTAGATCGCGGACAACATGTTACCCCTAACAAAGTGTTATTTTACCCGCGTAGACACCTGAAATGCGAGAATATCTGGTAAATTTTCCGTCGTAAAACCGAGACAAAACGCCGAAGCAATTTTGCAAACGAGTTGTTCTTTCATGGGACATAGATTATTTCACCAGTTAATGTAAAAATGTGCCAAAACAGCGATATCCTAGCCTATTTTGTAAAGTGTATTTTAAAATAAATCCTGCTTATTTATTTAATTATATATTTTTTTCACATATTGTGTAGAATAATACACAGATAAAATAGTGTATACAATTATACATATATTTATTCATTTTTCATTCTGCGTATTGAATTTCATGTTGCCCGGTCGCAGACCAAATTTTGCTGTAGTTTAAGCACCATACAAAAGATTGATCAGTCCTGTTTCAGACAAATGTTGGGACAGAACCTTAGACTAGGCCGAGGCCGCCTGCCTTCCACATCGTCTCCAATTCATTTTCCGATATCTGCCCTATCATTCAGTGGTATACAAATTATGTTGTGAAAAAAATTAATACTGAAATATGTAACTGACTCTCTTATAATGGAAAAGGTACGTAATACTCGTATTTTTATCTTTGATTTTCTACACTCCTTACTCCTAAAACTTCAAATCGAAGACACTGTAACGTACAATAAAATGTGTGAATTTCCCAGTGCTTTGAAGAATAAAAGAACAACTTAATGTCACTTGCTATTTTATTTCATTTCTTATGTTCTCAACATGTTTCGGACATTAATATATCCATCATCAGGAGCTTGCGACTATTCTGTTGAATTACCACATAGGTCGTATGTTCTTGGTTCGATGTGTGTTGGAGTATCGGTGTGGTTGGGTTGGGGTGGTATCCGTGTTGCAGGCTGAAGCCTGCAACCACACCGATACTCCAACACACATCGAACCAAGAACATACGACCTGTGTGGTAATTCAACAGAATAGTCGCAAGCTCCTGATGATGGATATATTAATGTCCGAAGCATGTTGAGTACATAAGAAGTGAAATAAAATAGCAAGTGACATCAAGTTGGTCTTTTATTCTTCAACTATCACAATGATGCACGGTCCAATAAACATAAGATTCCCAGTGCTTTATAAATACTAAAGAGAATAACAATGTTTAAATACGAATTGTTCAGTAAAAAAAAATTACATGCTTTTAACTTTGTAACATTAGCCACAGGTATTTAACCTAAACCAACAAAATGCACACTTTTCAAATTAATGTTTTTAATTCAATTCTTCGTGTACACTGCACGTTTCGAACATCATGTGTTCATCAGCAGGAAGACCATTTGTACATGCAGTTTTGTATGGTATGATTTTCACGTATTTATGCAAGCGGTCTAGTAGTCGGAAGGATGTTATCGATATTTTTGTTGGTTACGTTACATAATTGTATCACAATGTACGGTACAAAAAAGACATAAAACTATCCACAGGGTAGATGCTGAGCGTATCAATAAGAAATATAGGCTACTGCAAAGCGTAAGTTGCAGAGAATATAGAAGAAACTCAATCTTTCTAAAGGCCAGTTTTAAAAGGATCATAATAAATGTATACTATATAAAGTGCTGTAATTTACATAAAATATAACTACTTGTAGGCATTGACCTTGTAATCGATTGTGAACGACGAAAACATTTAAAAAGCAAACTGCTCTTTCATAGATGACTTACAGAAAAGCCCGTTACTATCAACAAGAAAATAGGCCTCTTACACTGAATATGATTTCAGTATTGTGTCACTAAGTAGGCTGCAGTTCTGTATGTATGGCCTTTATCTTATATCCAGTATGGTCAACATTTTCATTTCAATTGATTAGCGGCTATAGTTGCAGCTGTGTGGAAGACAACTCTGCTTGGTACATACCTGGCAGGTCCCCTGTTCTCAGTTGTCAGTGTACGTACACAAGCCGGCTCTTGCACAAAGTCTGAATGATTTTTCCAGTTCCACAAGGCAGCTAGGTAAAGCCTCAAACCTGTAGCAGCCAATTTCTTCACGGAGTGACCACATGTTAACTGTCCATTAAAATTGCAACGTAACTGGCCGTTAATTTTGCGAGCATGAACCCAGACATTGGCAATAAGCCCTTATGTCAGGGATGCACCAGGTCGCCTGAGCTACAGTGGCGCATTATATTGTAGGTTTCGTTATTGCACTTTTATCCTCAGACACAAAAACGCGTATCGGTGTACATGCACCGAGCAGAAAGCGCTAGGCGACAGGGAGGTTCGCAGAACGCCCCATGTTTGTGGGTCCTGTGGGTTTTGCATGAGAAATGTGATTGATGTCACACTTCTGGTGCGTAGAACTTGGAGGCGGCTCCTAGATTTTTGGAAACTTAGAGGGGCCCTGGCTTACAATATCATAACATACCTCGTGTCTTCTATATTGAAAAATTTTTTCTGCTAAATGAAATGAGGAAATATTTGGGAACAAAATTTTGAAGAGAGTCTATGACCATGATCCTACACAGCCGTATCACCATGCGATACAATAGAGGGGGTAAACGTGACAGTAAACCTCGCGCCAGTTTCTCTCAGCTTCTGTTGAGAGGTAATCTTGTCACGTGTAGACGCCTTCGAGAGCCGAATCTCGAAAGTTCAACTTAACTTACGGACAGCCGGCTTGAGAGCACTTCCTTTGTCCGCGTAAACTCTCGCCAGAGTATGTCACAGAGACTTTCGAGCCGCTGTTACATTTCGTTATTTAACGGTTATTTACTAGCACGCAGTGATAATTGCAGTTATTTGGATCTACTTTACTCCGAATTGAAGTCGAGGCAATGGTCGTTATCACTGTGGGTGGTGATTGCTGATTGATGGTTTTGGGCACATAAAATTACATCGTATCGATGTCTTAAATACAGTTCTGTGGATGGCCTTTGGGTTTGTTTATTGCTTTCGTTCAAGTAATTCTTTTTCAAATAATATACATTATCAAAAATGGCATCTCACTGCCCCGATTATAGCTACCTCTGTGAAACACCGCCGAGGGCATTGCTTGTAGACTCACCAGTCTTCATTTTTTAGTTCATATTTTATCCACACCCCCCCCCCCCCCCCCCCCCCTCCTTACCGGAAAACCGCCGCACTTTTTGGAACGGGGGGGCTTCGGGTTGTTTTTCCCCTCACTGGGATTAC
>Ga0136643_10019012_pt1 | contig 10374 bp, 9 predicted proteins | sample TergutLab28metaG_FD_96883 | JGI IMG/M metagenome (GOLD analysis project Ga0136643, IMG submission 96883) | Labiotermes labralis P1 segment gut microbial communities from Petit-Saut dam, French Guiana - Lab288 P1 (version 3) (version 3) | ecosystem: Host-associated > Arthropoda: Insects >... | reverse complement strand
CCTCTTCGTCATCGACATGGCCGGAAATGAGTAATAAAAGCAATCCGGTTTCTTTATTGCCACACCTTGTATGATTCTGGTACTAAGGTACTATTTGTGTGCTGACTTAACAGTTGTGGCGGTAGTTACATGAGCAACATGTAAAGGAAAGAAAATGAAGATTACACTTGCGAGATAGAAAGTACATTGAACATACATTAATGGAACAGTGGTGGTGGAGGTGGTGGTTGGTGATGGCTGCATCAGCATCAAAAGTGGAATTTTGAAACAATTTTTTGGCATGTGTGTGTGTGTGTGTGTGTGTGTGTGTGCGCGTGCGTGCGCGTGCGTGCGTGCATGCGTGCGTGCATGCGTGTGTGTGTGAGAGAGAGAGAGGACTCCAAACCTGTGGTTTTAACAACCGTAATTTTCCTCAGCATGGTAAATGTAGTTGTCCTTCACCATGTAAGAGAATGGTGTGTGAAACCAGTGGTGTGGTACAGTGTCATAAGTTAGTCCACTGGACTAAAAATTTGTGTTACCATATGCCTTAGAACAGAATAAAATGATAATTAGAACAGAGTTGGAGTCTTTAAGTTGAAAGAACTGAAGAGAGGGTGATTTGTCCTTGAGACTAATGGCTTTTTTTTAACTTCAGACTTGATCTCACATCATTTGTTTTTGTTTAGTTCAGGTGGTGTTAGTGTGAGGGAAAAGTTCCTTTTTTTCTCCTCCCCCCCTTTAAACTGCATGGCACAAAGCCAAACATTTGGCATACGCAATATTGTCAAAAAGGAAGCATTGCCAAGAATAATTTTCTCCAGTTTCTATATTTACATGCATGTGGATGGCGGTGAGTTGGTTATGAGAGCAGACAGTTGAGTTGTGTGATGGGAGAGTGCAAGGAAGCTCAGCCGTTCCGCACATACAAAGTGTGTCAGGAGATTCGGCTGGACAATGCCCAGCCTGAAGGTGAATTTTCTTTTTGTGTGGTGTTTGAGGGACACTGTTTTTGCAGGTTTCAGTTCATTTCGTACTGCACTGTGCCCCATTGCACCACTGTCTGTTTATACCACTCATTCACTCGCTCGCTTGCTCATTCATTCATTCATTCACTTGTTCATTCAAACATTCATTGGATGCCCATTACTGAAGGCCTACAGAGAGGGAGAAGTGGCAAAAGTAGGAAAGGCTCCTAGACTAATTTTTCTTAAATGTGTGTGTGTGTGTGTGTGTGGCATGTGTGCACATGTGCATACTTGTGTGAATACAACTGATTGTTCTGTAGGAAGATGATTGTTTTATTGTCTACTGAAATCTGCTGTTATGGTTCGAGGCAACTTGGTAGAGACAGAACTAGTATTTGGTATTAGCTCAAGCTCTGGAATAAAATGTTTATTTCTGTCATGCATGTATTTGTGCTTTGTCAAATTTGGCATAGATACTTGAATAATAATTGACATATGACATGTTCCGTAAGTAGCGTTACATGGTTATCAAAATTAAATAAGTAGCCATTACAACATTGAATGTAGCTCATTTATTCCCATGAAGTATCATTATTTTTAAACATACTGCCCAAACACATTGATGAATTTTCCCATATTGGCACATTTCACAATAATTAGGTAGTGGAAATAGCAGTTTGTGGATGTTTGTGAGTGCAAGAGCTCTGTGTCTGCCATGAAGGGATTTTTAAAGTCATGCCATTGTGGCACAAGTGCATCAATATGCTGATGGATTTTGGTGGTAAACAGTGATAATTAAGTGGAATGAAGGAGCTACATTTCACATTGTAATGACTTCTCTAAAATTTTTGTGACCTAGGAAACCGTTTTGATTGACTTTCGTTCATAATTGTTTAATAACAATAAGAATAAATAGTGGCATATGTAGAGAGTATTTAATAGAAGAATTGGGAAAAGAAATTCACCTAATTACATATCAGGGATAAAATGTGTCACACAAGTTCTCCCTTTTGACATTCATAGGACCGTGCATCGTGATATATTCTTATAATAAAAACCAATGACATGCACTATTTCTCAAATTTATATTGGTAAAGAACTCTACATGTTTTGGACAGATCTACTGTCCATCATCAGGAGTCCCAGCACTGTATACCCAACAACAGGCATTTGTCACACTAGTTATGTTGACTGTCTGCTGGCGAGGTCAGGATGGATCCTGCCCTCGCCAGCATGGCAAATACCTATTGCTGTGCGTACAGTGTTGAGACTCCTGATGATGGACAGTAGATCTGAAACATGTAGAGTTCTTTACCAAAATAAATTTGAGAAATAGTGCATCTTGTTGGCTTTTATTGTAAGAATTCTTCCTTTTGTTGTTAAAAGACTGTGCTATAAAAATGATTTGCCATTTCATAATTCTCATGAAACCTCTGTTACTGCCCGTGAACATTCTGCAAGGACAGGACTGTCTCCTCTATACTTCAGAAAATATTGTTTGTGTATATTTTGATCCTGCACAAAATGAGGTTTCCATATTTCTGAAATATTGCACTGTGCCATTGGGTGATTGGTCCCTGACAGTTTGGGGCAGGATGGTGGTTTCATCACCAAGAGTCCAGTGACTTCACTGGACAGTAGATTGTTCCAAGAAGGCCCCACCAAGATATCCCAACACGTCACACAGCAATCATCCGTTCAGGCGGTACAGTGTCCTAGAAGAACAGAGACCTGAACTGCACCACTGCGAAAACTTAAAAAATTCGTACAGAAGATAAGCTGAACACTTTAGAAGCACATTTAAATTTTTCAAATGGAATCTAATAAATTATGTTTGGCACAGAAAAGACCATTCACTGATCCATAACAACTGGAGCAATTATAATTATGTGTGATTTTCAAGGTTCTGCCATGAAGTAGATGATAACTGTGCTCTTATGTGCTATTATGCAGCAAGTAGCAGTAATTCCTTACCGACGTTTCGGGACCGATGGGGCTGTCCCGAAACGTCGGTAAGGAATTACCAATACTCACTGCATAATAGCCCAGAAGAGTGCGGTTCTAAATTATAATGGTGCTCATGAATATGATTATGGGATCATCATCATCACATCAGGTGTGAGAAGCTGTATTCCACTGACCAGTTTCCTCAGTTTCTAGCTCACTTTTAAATGTCAACATTCATTACCAGTTTATTAATAGAACCTTGTTTTATTGGAACAAACCAAGATCTGGTTTAGAATGGTGGAGGTGGTACTGACATTGTGCTTTGAGTCAGTTTTTGCAGTACAAAGTTAGAAGGTGTGTGGGTGGGTGGGCTGGCACTTGGCTGTCCATTGCACAGAATATATGCACAACTATTTTAGTCCTACACTTCACTCCGGTTATTTATATCTCTGCTGTTACTCTACTGGAGAAAAAAATGTCAAGGAAAAAACCAGAAATACAAAGTGAACAATGGAACTCAACAGATGTATAATGAAGCATGACCAAATATTAATGTGAGTTCATTAGTATTTCATTTGCCAAACAATGTTTTTTCCCATTAAGAGCAAATGAAGTTGTAGGATTCTGTGTGTGTGTGTTTGAATGTAACACAATTTTTGTTTGTTCTCCTGTTGTTAAGAAACATTTTTTATGTTTACATATTCCCTTGAAAAAGTTTGAAAAATTATCTTAGTTGAATGTGAAGTTCAACTGAAACCTGTTCAATTTTGTGTCATATCATTTGGGTGGGCATCACAGTTACATTATTAAACCTTTACATTTTAACAATGACAGAATATCGGTATAGGTTACTGATACCAGAGTGTAAAACGTTATTGCTAGTGATTCATTCAGCATTCCATGACTGAACCCAGGAATATAAATTTACAGTATGTTTGAAGTTAGAGAGGGGAGTATTCTTTGGTCATAAAGCAGCATAAATGTTCATATGCATACAGATATCAGCTAAAATTCAAGGATGTGTGTGTAGTAAGTAAGATTAACTAATCTGTCAGAGATAAGTTACTAAACTTGAACCAAAACTTGGCCATTTTGTTTTATCTCATGTTGATCTGTTCCAAGCAGAAAATCCCTACTTTTACTGCAACACACAATATGACTTTTTTTTTTTTTTTTTGCACATTTGCAGGTTTATGCAGAATAGTACCATCTGCTGTCACAAAGTTTGTATGTAGCTGTATATACTCTGCCTTACTTATCACAATTCAAATATCCTGTACCAGGACGTTCACCAGCGATAAGACTGATTTTTGCAGACTGGCGTATTAAATTAAGAGGCCATGTGTCTGTTTACTGATGGCATGTTGTTTCATTTGCTAGAATTCTGTTCATAAAGCCTGGAAGGCAGTGGCCACATTGGAAAAAAGATGTGGATAACAAACGAACTCCATAGAGTAGAATCATTCTTGAGAAGCTAACTGTTCCTCAGCTAGTCAAGTAATTACCCACATTTTATGGAACTCAAGAGGCTCATTACCGTATTCACAAGAAACTGCCGCTTGTCCCTGTCTTGAACCAGATGAAGCCACTCAACACCCTTTCATCCTATTTCATAAATATATATTTTAATATCCTCTTATGTGTCTCTAGATCTTCCATGTGGTCTCTTTCCTTCAGATTTTCTCACCTTAAACACACTGGCAGGGGGCACTGGATGGTGTAGACAGTTTTTACTTGTCAGATTAAGGGTAGTGTTAGTTAGTAGTTCTATACAAATGGTATTTTACCTACTTTAGGATTCTGATCAAAAAATAAACAATCGTGACATCCTACACAACCTAAATATGAAATGAAACATTCTAAATTATATGTCTTCATTATTATTTTTGCAGTAAAACAAGACTGCCTTAAGACACTAATTTGTAACGTTGTTTCTGCAGTGTACATAAACCATATTTAAAATTATGTTCCAGGTGAATATCGAGTGGGAATCAAGTTCAATGACCAGCACATCCCTGACTCCCCTTACAAACTGTTCATCTCCCCAGCAATGGGGGATGCACATAAACTGGAGGTATTCCAGTTTCCGAATAGTGGCGTGCAAGCAGACAAGCCTGCAGCCTTCCTTGTACGAAAAAATGGAGCAAAGGGAGAGTTGGATGCTAAGGTAAGTATATAGTTATATACCTGTATTGGCAGGCTTGGAGTAAGAGAGTGGTTAGAGAGGCCGCACTCCTTACAGTGGGCCATTACATAGGACATGAGGCAGTTGTAACTCTTAATCGAAGGACGGACATTCAAGAAAACTGTGAAGGGACTGATAAACTGTAGGCAGAAATATTGTAGATCTGAGGTTTGAGGTTCTCACAGCAGTGTATCTGAGTTACGGGTTGTGACACTCTGTCTTTGGACATGTTATAGTTGACTGAGTTACAGTCATAAAATATTTTAAAGTGGTGCCTCTTGTTTCATGTGATACTGCTCTAGGAGTGAATATCAAGAATGTAATCAGAATGCATGACAGTTGTTTTGTGTGTAAAAATATTTGGCATTTGTGATGAAAACGCAGAATTCACTCAGTAACTCAAAATTCATTGTGTTATTGTGTAAAGAAACACCAGCTTGATGCACAACTTATTCTTAATGTGCTTCATCAACCTCTACATATTTGGGTGTATTTAGGCCCTTCATCAGGAGGTACAACCATATGTATACAGCAATTGGTACTTATTATTCTTTTTAGACGTCTGTCATCTAAAAAGAATAATAAGTACCAATGTTCTATACGTACGGTTGTACCTCCTGATGATGGGCCTAAATACGCCCGAAACATGTGGAGGTTGACAAAACATGCTAAGAATAAGTTGTGCATCAAGTTGGTTTTTCTCTACACGATTATATTGAGATGCACGGTCAACAAAACATGAAATTTATCATTGTGTAAATTTTCTTATTATCTATCCAGGTAATCGTGAATCACCTAGGTCACAAATGAAATTTCAAACATTCTGCAATCTTAAAATATGGAAGAACTGTAAATGATTTTACATTCCCATTGCCATTGAAAGCAGTATATATATATTTGGACTGTTGACTTGGTATATTGGTATTCATTGCCACAAAAGATAAGAGAAATGCATGCAGGGTTTTGAAAGATCTTTTGAATCACAACAGTCATGAAAGTATATGTTTCAAATTCCTGAAAATAAAATAAATTTATGCATAAGAGGACAGCTGCAGTAGGAGTTAAAAGTGGTGAAAATTTTGCTTCTAATTTTTGTGTATTATATGTATATGTAAAATTTCTCAGTAGCAACATGAACGCCAGTATTACTTTGGCTTCTTATCAGTGACAAAGATCTTGTTTTCATATAATAATCTGCATGAAACTAGGGCAATGGAAAAGTTGGAAAAATGTTATAAGTTTGATGAATATGCTGAAATATGTAAATTGTATATTAAATATCTGTCTTCAGCACTGCACCACCTTCTCTTTAGGGCCGGGATAGCTCAGTCGGTATAGCGACTCGCTACGGACTGGACGGTCCGGGGATCGAATCCCGGTGGTGGGCGAGATTTTCCGCATCCGTCCAGACCGGCCCTGGGGCCCACCCATCCTCCTATACAATGGGTACCGGGTCTTTCCCAGCGGGTAAAGTGCGGCCGGGGCGTGGCCCACACCCATCTAGCGTCGAGGTTAAAGAAAGAGTAGAGCTATACCTCTACTCCCCCTCTGGGCCTTCGTGACCTGTTCTAGGGTGAACTTTATCTTTACCTTTACCACCTTCTCTTGGAAAATCCTGTCTATGTCACTGCACTGGGCAAGACATTCTGAAGGATTACAGTGCTTTTGAATTGTTAGGAACTATTTACCCAGTGACAGTGTCACATTTCAGAACTCTTGAATTCTCTTATAAATTTGTTAAAGAAAACTGATTTAATTTATGTATGCATAATACGTAAAAGACTGAGTGAAATGAAACATCCATATATATATATATGGATGGCTGTGTTCAGGTTCATGTGCAAGTTGAACACTCATAACCACGAGATTCTTACATCATGAGGCTTATTTTTACTAATACTTTTCCAGAAGTAAGGGCACAGTACAAAACAGAAATGAGCTTCCACAAAAACAGATTACAGTTTGATTACACACACAAAGAATGAGTGGACAGAGTTGCTGTGCAGTGCATGTTTGAGGGACAGAATCAGAAACAATGACAGCCACAGAAAATGAAGGTCACAAATATGACTAGAGTGTATTTGTAACATGCCGGTTGTGTTGCTTTGTTTAGATTGTTTCCCCATCTGGCATTGAGGATGATTGCTTCATCCAGTCGATAGATGCAGACACGTACTCGGTACGGTTTATGCCTCGAGACAATGGTATTCACAATATTCACGTAAAATTCAATGGTGTTCACATCCCAGGCTCACCATTTCGCATCAAGGTCGGCAAAGAGGATGCTGACCCAGCAGCAGTCCACGCACATGGAAATGGGCTGGGTGATGTGAAGACAGGTGAGTGATCAATGGCATTTGAAAGGGTTATTTATTGCATAGTAGCCACTTGTTTATCGTATCACAGGCTGCCTAATGTTCACGCAGTAATCTACGGCCTGTCTCACAATCTGCTACTTTACCCACAAATACAGATGAATAAATAACAAGCGTACATCGTCAACCTCAGGTTCTACGTCACAGAGAACACACCATGTGGTTTATTGTATGCTGAATGCTCAACTATTTCTTAGGCCTCAATGCATACCTCAGAGACAATACAGCTGATTGAAACCATGGCAGGCAGGATGGTTACTATGGCAAGTGGGGTATGATGCAGGTCAGTCATCATTCTGTAGGGAAGAATCCCATGACCTGACTCCATTCACACTGATTTTGTCTTTATTTGGAATGTCACATCCAATTATCCTAAAACTACTGCCAAAATTTCAAGTGGATATCTCTATTTTTTATGGGTGATGGCTGCCACAGACAGGTGTGCGCGCACACACACACACACACCTGTTACGTAGATGATCTATAATATTTAATTGCAAACTGTTTAGAAGATTACTTTTGTGAACTGTGACTTAGCTACTGCTACCAGCTTAAAGTACACATATATATACTTTTCAGATCATTCAGTCTTTCCTCCTAAAGTGCAGCAGCTGTCAGAATTTTTCTCCCCACGAAATACTACAACAAAAACATAAGATTGGAATGAAATATATGTCAAAAACAGTTTGGTATCTTTCAGATATTGTGTGTAATGTTATGAGAACAGTTAAGAAACTTATGCTTGCAAAACATCTATTGAGAATACTAACAAATGGACTTGGATTTATGAATGTAGTTTTTTTACATTGTAATCACCAACATGTTTCGCCCACTCATGGCCGTCTTCAGGGTGGTGAGAACAAGTAAACAAATACAATTATAATGTGTCAAAATCACTCCACACTCAAAAATCGTATAGTTTTTTGTTAAAATTCATGGTTGAATAGTAAAGCATCGATGAGTATATAATATTAGACCTTAAAAGTTGTTGTCTGGAGTACAGTTCTGTGGAATGCTGTAGGTAGAGGATACGTGTGAATTATTGTTCAGACTGGGGAGAGGTGATGTAGTCAGCACTGTGAACTGCAGTGCACAATGTATCGTTCCATAGAACCGTACTCCAGACAGTAACTTCCTCTACTTCTAATGCTTTATATGCAACATTATTGTTCCATTGAACCCAAATTTTAACCAAAACTGTATGATTTTTAGTTGCGAAGTGATTTTGACACATTATAATTGTATTTGTATTCTTGTCATCACCACCCTGAAGATGGCCACATGAGTGGCCAAAACATGCTGGTGATTACAATTTAATAAAATACATTCATATGTCCAAGTACATTTGTTGGTCCTCATCATAAATTTGATGCAGCTAATTAATGCATGGAATAATGGAGCTTAAACAAACCTATCCTCCTTTATAAGTTGGGCTGTCAAAGAGGGTATGTACATTTTGTTGAACCCACATACCCTCCATCCTCACATCATATTTAATATTATCCTCACATATATATATACTTTGCCTTCAGGTTCTTCAAACAAAAATTTGCGTGAATTTCTTTTTTTTCCTCACGCATGCTACTTGTCCTTGGTTTGACTATCGTAATTGTATTTGGTGAGGAGTAAATGCCACTAAAGGGAAAATATGTTCCTCAGCATTCTGTTCCTATAAACTCTCAGTATGTGTTATTCACAAAATTTGAAAGACCATGTTTCACACCCACAAAAAAACAAGAGTAGAAATTGAAGTTTTGTGTGCTTTTAATCTTTATATTTTTAGAGAGTAGACATGAGGGCTAAAGATTATGAACCAGATGTGAAGGATTCTGTGTTTTTAATCTGTCCTTCATTTCTTCAAGAATGTAGTTTTGATTTGTTGTTATTTCCAAATATTTTAACTTTGTCACTATTGCAAAGGATTTATTAACTATCTTTATGTTCTGATATTGCACAACATTGTGTTTGGTGAGACTTAACCATATGCTTCATTCTTTACTTTGCATTTACTTCTATACCAGTCACCCTAAGTACAACTAATAAGGCTCATGTGAAGTACTTACATTTTTGCCTGGTAAATTAATATTATCAGCAAGCACCTGAAGCTGATGTGTCCCATTCATTTCCAGTCTTTCCTGGTTTTTTGGGGGCCTTATGGCATGGTATAAAGTGAAGTTGAAAAGCATTGGCAATAAAACATCACCTTCTTTCAGACAAATTGAAATTCATGTAATAAATTTGAACCTACACGAACCACAGTATATGTTTAAATTAATCCCTTCAGTGCTGACTTCAAGTTTAATTTCCATTCCCATTCAGTATGACATACCTGGAAGTCTGTGAAAGTACAGTGATATATCTGCAGTGATATTCATGAACAAGGTTCCCCAACTGTGCATGTATGCCATTAGCCTGACTCTTGTGCTTAGTTGTGATCTTCCTTTCACCTGCAGGCCAGAAAACAGACTTCCTGGTTGACACAGTTAATGCCGGTGCTGGCACATTGGCGGTTACAATTGACGGTCCTTCCAAAGTATCAATGGACTGTACAGAAGTTGAGGAAGGCTACAAAGTGCGCTACACCCCTCTTGTACCAGGTGACTACTTCATCAGCATCAAGTACAATGGCTACCACATCGTGGGCTCACCATTCAAGGTTACATGTACAGGTATGACATGTCTCCATCAATAGCACAGTAACCAGCTGTATTGAAGGGTAATGATTTAGCATTTTGTCATTTAAACAAATCTTTGTTAATATATATATATATATATATTCATACTATTGGTTGAGGACCGCAGTAGCACAGTGGTTAAGGTGCTGTGCTACAAATCGGAAGGTCGCTGGTTTGATCCCAGCTGGTGTCAGTGGATTTTTCATTTACACAAAGTCCTTCCGATCGCACTATGGCCCTGGGGT
>Ga0136643_10019011_pt1 | contig 10374 bp, 10 predicted proteins | sample TergutLab28metaG_FD_96883 | JGI IMG/M metagenome (GOLD analysis project Ga0136643, IMG submission 96883) | Labiotermes labralis P1 segment gut microbial communities from Petit-Saut dam, French Guiana - Lab288 P1 (version 3) (version 3) | ecosystem: Host-associated > Arthropoda: Insects >... | reverse complement strand
TGTTGTATGTGTGTGTTGTGTGTGTGGAGTGTGTGTGTGGGTGGTGGGTGTGTTGTGTGTGTGTGTGTGTGTGTGGTGGGGAGTGAGTGTGGGTGGGGGGGGGGGTGGTGGGGGGGGGGGGGGGGGGGGGCAGAGGTTTAGCTGCACTTATTATTAACCTCAACAGTAGATGGAGATGAACGGTTAGCTGCAAGCCCTAGTAGTTTTGCTCCTAGGGAAAGAACCTCCAGTACCCATGGTGTGGGTGGCTCTGTGGGTCTCTGAGTCACTGTGGATGTTTTGAAGAAGACAAAAATCTTTTACCTCTGTCAGGAATAGAACTCTGGATTGCCCTGTCCATAACCTAATCAGTGTACCAGCTGCACTACTGTAGCTCTGTCACTGATCCCATCTCTGATCGTATCTCACTGCATGTGCCTTTCTGTAAAATTTGTGTGCAGTATTTTGTTAAGTTTTGTCATTAGTGAACTTCATATATTACATATCAAGAATTGTGCTTGTATTTTCATACATTGTGTTTGTAACACAAATTTTACTGTGGTAAGTGGTAAGCTTGGACTTTACTATATTTACCCGAATGCATGAGGACTGTAATCTAAGACAACCCCTCAAATAAGACACGTCTGCCAAGGGAAAATGTAATTATCCAAATCTAAGGTGACCCCACAAAAGTAAAACATCTTTTAAAAGAAATATTTTACTATTAATTTCATACACTTAATACACCTAGCTTCAACAGTCAGTGTCACTGTCTCCATCTTCACAGTCAGTGCCTTTATCTGCCTAACACTAACTCTTGCCATTCCCATCCTCGTCACTGCCATTCCACAACATATCATCATCAGTACATTTGTTCCATGGTGCACAGTGATTGAGAATAGCTTGATCTAAGGGGTACACCTGTTTAGGCACTTTAGCCTCATAATGGAAATAGAGCCGATATCTGAAATGTCATGCTTCTTTAAACTATTAGAAAATGGACCAAGTCCCCAAAAGGACTGTATCAGTTAAGGTCAGTTGTGCTGTGCTGTGTTTGATCTTTTTGACCTGTTGACCCTTCAGTATGGAAGCAGAAGGTTCTGAAACATCAGTAAGGAATTACTGCTCCACACTGCATAATATCGCAGAAGTGCACAGATGTCACTTGGTGAATTGGCGATACACACCTTGGTTTGGCTCTGTGCAGTCCGGTTCAAAGTGCACCAGTTTGGTGCTTCATATGTGAATTGAAGGTGACCTCATATTTAAGCACCAAACTACAAGAAAAAAAACTTTTTGAGTAAATGTGGTGTATGTATGTGTGTGTGAGCGTGTGAGACTTGTTTTTATTTCACAGATTCCTGTAAATATCTCCGGGTTATGTAATCAGATTTAACTGTAGGTTTTGTGGCAGGTTGAACTGAATGAAGAAGAAACCATATTGATCATCCGTCGTTTGCATAAAGTATTGCGGCCATTCCTCCTGCGTCGTTTGAAGAAGGAAGTTGAGTCACAGTTACCAGACAAAGTAGAATATATCATCAAATGTGACATGTCTGGGCTGCAGAGAGTGCTCTACAGGTGGGTAATGTTTTGTAGCAGTGGATTATTTCAGATTGATTAAGTGAAAAGGTTATCCCTATTTACAAATGTGATACCAAAGGGGTTTCTAAGAAGTTCTGCGCATTTGAAAGGTTTTTAGCACTGTTTAGTGACCATGATCATGAGCACCTCTGCCATTGTGCTGTTAAAGCCAGTGCTGTTTTGGCTGAGTATTGGAGTGAAAAGTCACTGTTTTTCTTGTATGAAGACTACTGTCATCTGACTCACAGTTCACTATTATCGTGATTGGCCTGTTCCATCTGCAAATGGAGTAGTGATAGAAACAGTGTTTTCATTATGTGGCTGTCAAGGGAAAAATTAATAGTGTGGTTGCAGTTGGCTTTGTATCAAAAACATAATTTTGATATGGTATTTGTGAACAGGCCATGAATCTGAGGTGTATCTTTAAAGATATAGACAATATAAATTTCTTGTTAAGCTAGATTAATTTCTTAAACTGCTGTGACTTCATACAAAATATGCAGTTGATTTATCACTCTGGATTAAACAACTCCTCTGATTTTACTTTCCTTAGCCATCCTAAACTGAAATTCTCAAGATCCATGTAATAATTTTCATTTGTCTCGGCATACAAATTGAATGGATCTGCACACATTTATAAATTGATCTTTGTGATATTTTTCTAGTCTTAGCAAGCTAGCTAGTTTATAGTGGTTTGTTGGTTATGATGTATGGCATACAATTGTAATTTAGTATGGTTGTTGTGTTGTATTTCTGTTATATAAACATGAACTCCTGATGGGAAGACTCACAACCAGATTGATAACATTTTGATTGATAAGAGGTGGCATTCGAGTATTCGAGATTTACAATTTTTCAGGGTAGCTGACAGTAATACTGATCACTATCTGGTGGTTGCAAAAGTTAGGGAAAGATTGGCAGTAAATAAACAAGCAGCACAGAAGTTTGATGGGAAAAGATTTAATTTCGGGTAGCTAAATGAGCTGGAGGTTAGGAAACAGTATCAGATTGAGATTACAAACAGGTTTGCAGCTTTGGGGAACGTAGGGGATGACAAGAACATAAATAGGACTTGGGAGAACATTCAAGAGAATATCAAAACCACAGCTAAAGAGAGTCTAGATCTGCAGGAATTGAATTAGCATAAACCTTGGTTTGATGAAGAATGTTTACTTTTTAAGATCAAAGGAAGCAGGCTAAAATGCAGTGGGTACAGGATCCAAGTCAAAGTACTGTAGATAATCCGAGCAGTGTAAGACATGAAGCTAGCAGACATTTCAGGAACAAAAAGAAGGCATTTCTGAAAGCTGAAATTAAGGAACTTGAAACTAACAGTAAGATCAAAAATATTGGAGACTTGTATAGGGGCATCAGTGACTTAAGAAGGGTTACCAACCTAGAACTATTATAGTAAAGGATGAGAAGGGTGATTTGGTTACAGACTGCCACAGTATTGTGGCTAGGTGGAGGAACCATTTCTCTCAGCTATTCAATGTAACATGAGGTTTGTGATGTTAGGTAGACAGAAATACGTACAGCAGAACCAGTAGTGGCTGAGATGAGTGCCTTTGAAGTTGATTTGGCTATTGAAAAGCTAAAAAGGCACAATTCACCAGGTATTGATCAGATCGCAGCAGAATTGATTAAAACGGAATAGAACAATCTGCTCTGAGATCCATAAACTTACTTATTCTATCTGAATAAGGAGGAGTTGCCTGAGGATTGGAAGGAGTTGATCATTGTACCTATGTATAGGAAGGGTGATAAAACAGATTGTAGTAATTGTAGAGGCATGCTATTTTTGCCAACTACGTACAAAATTTTATTCAACATCATGCCCTCAAAGGTAACTCCATATATAGAGGAAATTATTGGAGATCATCGGCATAGATTTTGACACAACAGATCAACTACTGATCATGTATTTTCCATTCATCAAATACTTAAGAAAAAATGGGAGTACAGTGAAGCAGTGTGACAGCTATTTATAGACTTCGAGAAAGCTTATGATTCAGTTAGGAGGGAAGTCCTGTATAATAGTCTCATTGAGTTTGGTATCCCATGAAATTGATAAAGCTAATAAAAATGTGTATAAATGAAACCTATAGCAGAGTCTGGGTAGGCAAGCATTTGTCTGACATGTTTCCAATTAGGGATGGTTTGAAACAAGGAGATGCGTTATTGCCATTGCTTCTGAACTTTGCTGTAGAGTACGCCATTAGGAGGGTTTAGAGAGACCAGGATAGCTTGAAATTAAATGGTACACATTAGCTAGTGGTTTATGCTGATGATATAAGTCTTGAAGCTTTTGTGGTGACAGAATTCAATGAAATTTTCTTGGGCAGACAGCTATGTCAAGATGTGAGGTTTTTCTGATGTGTCAGGAACATTTCCCGAAATAACGGGAAACCTTCACATCTTGACACAGCTCTCTGCCTGAGAAAATTCCGTTGTATGCTGATGATGCTAACATATTGGCTGGAAGCATACATACTATAAAAAAAAAAACACAGAAGATTTAGTAGTTGCTAGTAAGGAGATTGGACTAGAAGTCTCAATATCAGGATGCAGGACAAAGTCACAATATAAATATTGATAATAGTTCCTTTGGAAGGGTGGAAGAGTTCAAATGTTTGGAAATGCCATAACAAATCAAAATTGTATGCAGGAAGATATTAAGAGCAGATTGAAGTCAGGGAATGCTTGCTATCATTAGGTGCAGTCTTTCGTGTTCCAGTTTGCTATCGAAAAATATAAAGGTTAAGATATACAGAATTATAATTTTGCCTTTTGTTTTGTATGGGTGTGAAACTTGGTCGCTTATATTTAGGGAGGAACATAGGCTGAGGGTGTTTGAGGATAGGGTGTTGAAGAGATATTTTTGCCTAAGAGGGACAGGATGACAGGGGAGTGGAGAAAACTACATAAAACGGAGCTTAATGATCTGTCCACCTCACCCAGTGTTGTTCAGGTGATAAAATTGAGAAGAATGGGATGGGCGGGTCGTGTAGCACATATGGGGAGAGCAGAGGTGTGTACAGGGTTTTGGTGGGAAAACCTAAAGGAAAGAGACCACTTGGAAGACTTGGGCATAGATGGAAGGATAAAATTAAGATGGATCTTCAAGAAGTGGGATGTGAGGGCATGGACTGGATCGATCTGGCTCAGAATAGGGACAGGCGGAGGGCTCTTGTCAATGCAGTAATGAGCCTTCGGGTTCTGTAATATGGGGAATTTCTTGACTAGCTGAGAACTGGTTAGCTTCTCAAGAAGGACTGTCCTCCATGGAGTAAGTAGGAAAGTAAGGAAGTAAACACGAACTAAATAAAACTGTGATTAACTGTTTTTTTGTAATCTTGCATTCATTGGTACAGCTGTTGATGACAGGAAAGAATAAATAATGAGTTGTTAGGATGACAATGCTCATGTGAACCTGCAGTGCAGTTCTGCATATGTGCAGTGAGTGTATTGTGAAGGGGCAGCTGTTTGCTGTAGAGTCTGACAGTCATAGTATGCTGGTCTTACAACCCTGCTTATATTTGCTTACATGCTTACAGAAGGGAAAGGCGGCTTATTTGTACTGATATTCATAACTTTAGTGAGCATTGTGCACACAAAACTCATCCAGTAGCAGTCATTTAGGGTAGCATTATAATACCATATGTACCCAAGTATGATTAATTTTTTATCATTTATCATCTGGGGGGGGGGGGAAAAAAAATTATAATCATTTCCAAGTTTAAACATTTTCTGTGTGGGTTTTTTTTGGGAAATTGAATATTGTGAATGTTGGTCATGTTGTATGTGGGGTTATCTTATGTTCAGGCAAATGTGATACATATGCACGAAAGTCATGGTAGGTCCTCACATATTATTGTGAAATATGTTAAATTGTTACAAGTTATACATACATTTTTGGATTCTCTGCCTTCCATAAAGTGTCATATCTTGCATTGCCTGAAGACTGGAGTAGATGTGGTATTGTCACCCTTTTTGTGTTACAGTCACATGCAGAGTAAAGGAGTCCTTCTGACTGATGGATCTGAGAAAGGAAAACAAGGGAAGGGTGGAGCTAAGGCCCTTATGAACACCATCATGCAGCTTCGTAAACTCTGCAACCATCCTTTCATGTTTCAACACATTGAGAAGGCATACTGTGATCATGTTGGCATCCATGGCAGTGTTGTTATAGGGTAAGACATTGTGGAAGCTGCGTTAGCTAAATGTGAAGACATATGTTGGATCTGTATGTACCTACACTGTATTCATTTGTGTGTGTGTGTGTGTGTTCCCCCTCCCCGGTGGGTTTAGTTCAAACTGTTGTGACTGTTTTATTGGTGTAATAAACTTTGCTGTATGTTGGATATTCATATGGTGGAGGACATAAAAGGGAGTAGTTCTTCAGACCAGTTCCTTGTGTTGTGCACTGCATTGTGTGGATCAGATAGCTTCTAGAATGACACTGTGTGAGGAAGCAGTAATGATTTAACATGTATATTATTTTATGTTTGATTGAAGAATGGTGGGAAAACATAAGCATGTGGCTTTGACAGTAAAACAGAAACTACACATAATACAGAAGGTTGAAGAACAGGCTTCCACCAAATATTTAATATTGTACGTGGTATAGGAGAAACAGCTGCCCTTGACGTTGGACAGACAGTTCACCAAAAGACAATGAAATTATCAGGAAATGAGGAACTTCATTATGCACTGTTAAAATAATTTAATCAGCACACAGCACATGGGGTGCCTTTCTGTGGATTGATCTGTACTGAATGGGTAATATTTTTCTTGTGCTTGCTGTGGGAAGAGTGCTTTGTTTTGTTGGTTATCATGGTTCGTACCAATGAAACAGCATTTGGGAAATTACTTACAAGGATGACAATTAAGTGGCAATGAATCAGCTTCAGTTTGTTTTGTATGTGTTTGTGTGAAGTGTGCTGTGTAATTAATGTAAGTGTAGTGCAGTTACAGAACATGTGGAAAATATGCAGAGAAATGTAAGATTGAAGGCTTGTTTCAAAGTAATTATGAAGTTGTTCTCAAGGTTGAATGCAGGAAAGAGTTTTCAGACTTCTGGCTTGTTTGTTGTTTTTAATTATCGATGTTACTTCATCCCTCCATTAGCATGTGTAATGGAAGTTTGCATAACAGAACAAGTTTATGTGAATGTATTTGAACAGGATCTAATTGTGTTGTACTGATGTCATTGTTTTCCAGACCAGATCTGTATCGAGCATCAGGAAAGTTTGAATTGCTTGACCGGATATTGCCAAAGCTGAAGGCAACTGGCCATCGTGTGCTTCTTTTCTGTCAAATGACACAGCTTATGACTATTATGGAGGACTACCTTGGCTGGCGTGGTTTTATGTATTTGCGCCTGGATGGCACCACTAAGGCGGAAGACAGAGGTGAACTGCTCCGCAAGTTCAACAGTCCTGAGTCAGATTACTTTGTGTTCTTGTTGAGCACTCGAGCTGGTGGACTAGGTCTGAATTTGCAGTCTGCTGATACTGTTATCATCTTCGACTCTGACTGGAATCCACATCAGGTAACTGTCATGAGACTGCACCTGGCAGTTGGCCTAGCAGTCATATGTCAAACCATGCATTTTAGGAAGTGTTCTGTTCTGGATTTGAGATAGGGACCAGTTATGCTGTTGAAGGTTTCTTGTCCATTTTCTCTCTCCCTTGAGAAATGGCAGGATATAACACAGTAAAAGCTTTATTATCTGTAAAGGATGGCCGATATGGTACAGAGGGCAAGTGCAGTTTGTACGTAACAGAACTTAATGCAGAATTCTGTATGGTGGTGTGATCCCTTACATCCAGTGGAGGAGAGCATGTCACTTGTGCACTTCCTGTTGCAGTTTTCAGATTGTAACTAAACCTAAGTGATCGTATCATAAATATCTACATTACATGTATTGATTGTCACAAGGAATAGCAAATTCATTGGTTTAACCAATCACTTGACATGAACAAGCACTATTTGTTCGTTGCGAACTGTTAATGGATCTGGCAGGAATGAGCTGCAGATTTTTTATCAGGTGTAGGACTGTGTTGTTCTCTGCTGAACACATAGAGGTCATAGTTTTATAGTGTCATATGAAAGAGTGTGCATGTGTTGGTGATTATTGTGAACATAGAGGTCATGTTGAAGGTGTGAGTGTCACTAGATTGAACAAGTGGTGAAAGTTGAAGGTGTGAGTGTCACTAGATTGAACAGGTGGTGAAAGTTGAAAGTTTGTCACTAGATTGAACAGGTGGTGGAAACTGAAGCTTTCTGTTGGTAGTAGTTATGTTTTTTTAGATTGTATTCTGTTTATTCCAACTAATTGCACATATATTCATTCATAATTATGTGTTATAGTAATTTCTCCTGCATCTTTTGGTCTACAGAGGCCATCTTCAGGGAGAACATCAGTACAGAGGAATACTTTGTGATATTAAATGTCTTTGCAGATGTGCATAAATGAAATACAATTCAAATTACAGCACCATATGGTTAAAACATGGTTAAAATATAACATGTAAATGTTATGCTTATCCTAGAGTTGTTAATTGCTTGTCTTTACAAGATAAAATATGATATGTAAGTATTTAGGTTGTATTAGATTTGTATGTTTCTCTTCTTTTCTTTAAATGTATTTTATTCATGCACATCCATGATGACATTTTGTATCAAAAATGTATTCCTTTGTACCGATGTTCTCTCTGAAGATGGCCACTGTAGACCAAAACATGTAGGAGAAATTACTAACGTAGCGTAACATATCGTTGTTAGTGAGTATGTGATCAGTTAGTTGGAATAAATAGCATATAATCTGTTAATGTGTTGCACATGGTCTGTACAACATTAATGTTGTACAGAATGTGTACAACATTAATGTTATTTTGTCTTGCAGAGTTGAGCAAACAGACTAAAGAAAAATGGTGAACCCTGATAACAGATGGTTGTGGTTTGTGTGTCTATGTGAGTGTAGTGCTGCATGATGATGTGACTGATACATGTGTTGACTGATCATCTAGAAATCTGGGCATTTCATTTGTTAATGAAGTGAGTGGAAATAAACAAATAGTAATTAGAACTAGGTGGTGATGGAAACATGGCAACACTTGGGCTGTACCATACCCTGTGCCACCCTCCATAATTCAAAATCAGAGGTAATCCAGGAATCAGATTAAATGTACATAATCATGCAATAAAAGTCTATTGGGTCTTGTTAGAGGGTTTATAGAAATTAAACCAGCATTTTGAGAGCCATCTGTGACATATCACAGGAGAATTTTACCGCATTCAGTTGTGGTGAATGCTTCTGATTATACGTGTAAATAATCATGTTCACATGTTTTGTATACTGTTTTCAGTTGTTACTTCATGGGTATTGTGAGGCCCACCTACTACCTGATGTGTACAAGAAGAGCAAATGTCAGTCTTGTGTCTCACCAGAATTTCTAATTTCAAACATTCATTGAAGCAAATGGTGTCACACATTTTCATATGGGGGTCATACTGCATGCTGAATGCTTGGCTACAGGGCAGTGTGTTGTAATGTTATTTTGTAATGTGTGTTTGTAAGGACTTGCAAGCCCAGGACCGAGCACACCGTATTGGACAGAAGAATGAAGTGCGGGTCCTGCGATTAATGACAGTGAATTCCGTGGAGGAGCGTATTCTCGCAGCAGCACGTTACAAACTCAATATGGATGAGAAGGTCATCCAGGCTGGCATGTTTGATCAGAAGTCGACAGGCTCAGAACGCCAACAGTTCCTCAAAACAATTCTCCACCAGGATGAGGCAGATGATGAGGTAAATTCAGTTTTCTGATAAAAATGCACTTTGGAAAAGAACATAATTTCCTGGGGAAATACCACAAAAATTGTAATTTGCCTGATTTTTATAATGTTCTTCTTTCCCATTGATGAAAAGAAATAATAATAAAATAATGATAGTGAATCATCCTTCTCAGTATTAGGCCTATTCAGACCTGTTAAAGGTACAGTTGGGTCTCCTTTTACTCTGTTTATTTTCTGTGCAATTTAACTTTAACACTACTTGAAAATTTACACCACTTTTCAAATTTATGCCATAATATTTACTTTAATGTGATTTGACATAGGCTACCATGGCTGCATTAATGTGCTGTCGAAAGCTAGGAGAAGGGGGCATCACTGTCATGCCATCAGTCACATATATGGATTGATTACGATAGTGATGTAAGGACATGGCTCATGTAGTTTCCTCCTCTACAGCATTGGCTTTTCGTACCAACATGAGTGGGAACGTAAATATGTGCAACCTAGTGCGGTCAAAGTGAAAAAGTCCATGAAAAGACAATCAGTACTGAAGAGAAATTGTAATAAGCAGACTTGAACAAGGTGAATGAATTGTTGACATACACTGTTAAGGTTAGACTCACTTGTTGGTAACATACACACAATTAGTGATAATGGTAATAAAATTAAAGAGAGTGGTACATCTGGATCTAAAGTGTTTGTGTGGGAAGATTACAACAGTCTTGTTTGGAACAAACCATACCAAAAGCTGTGGATGTGAGTCTCTAACATCTTTATTTCTAATGAAATAGATATTTTGTATAGAAATGTATGTCTGCTGTATAGAAACATATACAGTAGAATACCAGTATAACGAAATTTTGGGGACCTCGGAAATTAATTTGCTATAGTGAAATTTTGTTATACTGAAATAAGTCAATTCTCAAGAACTCACCTGTTGTTATATCTGTTGCAGGATCTACATTACTTCAACATGAATTTACAGATAAAAAAGCTTAATATTTATTA
>Ga0136643_10019010_pt1 | contig 10374 bp, 5 predicted proteins | sample TergutLab28metaG_FD_96883 | JGI IMG/M metagenome (GOLD analysis project Ga0136643, IMG submission 96883) | Labiotermes labralis P1 segment gut microbial communities from Petit-Saut dam, French Guiana - Lab288 P1 (version 3) (version 3) | ecosystem: Host-associated > Arthropoda: Insects >... | reverse complement strand
GAGGAGGTGAAGGAAGGGGGGGGGGAGGGGAGTGGGGGGGGTGAGAGGAGAAGGGGGGGGGGGGGGGGGGGGGAACGAGGCTTTATGGAAAAGGTTTATAGGAGTGATGAGAATTGAAGGACTGTGTTGAAAGCGTGAGTGAATTAATGATTTGGGGAGTTGGGGGGAACAATTACAAGAAACTATACGCATTACTCTCTTACTTGGATGTTTTTACCTTTTGTACATGTATTCTAATTTGTCTCGTGTGTAATTTTGCTAATTTTAAGTTGACTTGTGTGTAATTGTTGTTGGTTGGCCGTGTGTATTGTTGTAGTTGTCTTGTGTGTATTGTTGTCAACTTATGTGTATTTGTTGTACTGAGTGCATTGCTGTTTTTTTTACTATATGTGCCGGACTGCTGGCTAGAAGTCAGTATTCCGAAGGTCCTGCGACAGGCCATCTCGACACAGGTTTTTCTTGGTTTCCCTGTGCCTAAAAGCAAATGCTGAGATGGTTCCCAAGATTCCAAGTTGCCACTACATGCTTCTCATGTAGCCCTCCCGATTTAAATTTAGTAGTAACCAATTTCATATTTTGTATGCATGTAAAATAATCACTGCTACCGGGTGACAACCCAATTGCAGTTTATTATTTATTATTATTATTATTATTATTATTATTATTATTGACTCTATGACAACAAGGACTGTTTATTGCACATTTGAACAGCAAAGGGAAGGTGAATGAAATAGAGTTATTATTCCGAACGGGCAAGTGAAACCTAGTATTTGTGATCTTACGTTTTAACAAAATTTTCCCGTTTTTGGGATATTCAAATTCAGCAGCAAATCAGTATTTGAACACAATTTCATAAAATTCAAGTGGAACCCTTTCACCGCGGCTAGGCGCGTCCGCAATTTGCGCATGGCACAACGGCCTCCAGATATGAAGGTTATATGATAATATACTGCATAAGAAGTTGAGGACAGCCGAGAAGAGACAGTCCTCCACCTTGCTTCTCCTGTGAAGTGCTAAATTCTTCTCACCGTAGAAACGTACCAAATTACAAAACATTTCATAAGGACTCGGAATGATCGTATTTCTGTTTGAAGGAGGGACGTAGATTGAGGGTGTCATAGAACAGGGTGCTGAGGGGAGTACTTTGGCCTCAGAAGGACGAAGACAAACGGAGTGGAGGGAAATACATAACGAAGAGCTTTATGATTTGTACTCCTCACCAAATATTTCGGTGATCAAATCAGGAAGAACGAGAAAGGCGGGGCATACAGCAGGTATGGGGCACGGAAAAGGTCCATACAGGGTTTTGGTAAAGGAACCTGAGGCAAAGAGACCACTTCGAAATCCCAGGCGTAGATGTAAGGGTAATAATGAAAGGGATCTTGAAGAAGTAGGATGAGAGGCTATGGCCTGGATTGATGTAGATCAGTATAGGGACAGGCGGCGGGCACCTGTGAATGCGGTTGTGAATCTTCTGGTTTCCTAAATCACAGGGAATTTCTGGCCTATTCACCTATTAGCTTCTCAAGACCGACTCCCCTCCATTTAGTTACCATATCTTTAGATATCCACATATGCTACTGGGAAGTTCAAAACGTGAAAACAGTAACATTTCCATGGCGGATTAAATTCAACCCGCTGTTGGCTGGTACTGCTGACTGTCTAATTGTTTTGTCACATTAGCAGCTTGGTGTAAAATTTTTAATATACTTCATGACTTTAAAAATTACTGCTATAAACCGCCGCATATCTTTCAGGTAAAACAATGTCGGTTATTAGCTACTGCACATACATTAACAGGGGCAAACCGTATTTATGTTTTACATAAATTGCTTTCATAAACTGTACTTAAGATGTCGTCTGATCGCTTGTAGTCTATTTAAGAAAACTACATGCTATTTTACTTTCATTTGTTTCAGTTATAATGCGCTTATAATGACCTTCAAACTTACAGTAGGTGGGAACCAATAGGGAAATGGATCTAGACAGCCTGTTGACTTCATTCATGTGTTCTAGAATAATCACGAATGGACAGAAATGCGAACATGGTAAAAAAGCAATCATGTTTATAAAAAGCCAGTAATATTTTAACATACTAAGTATGTGTCAGTTACTGAAGAAGTCTTGGCTTCATGAAATTATAATTGGAATCTTCTGGGTTTTGATCTGCTTTTATGAACTCCTTTATCTTTTCTACGCTGAAACACTTTCTCCCCCTCTCCTTGTATTCCGTAGGGTTTTTCATTCACATGCCAAATTATCTTACGATATTCAATCCATAATTTGCCCGATAAAAATTGTGGTGATTGACAGTGTCTCATACAAATTGACAGTGTCTCATACATATTGTTACATAGAACCCCTTACATAAATTTCACAATTTCTGTTGTTACAAGCTTTTAAACATGGCTGCCTGACTATGTAAGCGCTTTCTCAGGTTAAGAAAAATGACAAACGAAGAAAACCCTTCAATCGCTAAGAGTGTAATGAACTCTCCGAGATAGAGGATGAAGAATTAACCTGTGGTTGTTTTATGATTTCGAGCAATACGAGTTATCAATTTATTCCACCGAAGCTTTGAATCCAACACATGAATTGGAATTTCGAAAATGACTCTAGTTCAGTACTAAGAAAGGAACTCTTCTGCGACATGCTGACTTTCCATCATGGAAGTATGTCTTCCCGAAATGCAATCTTGTAAAGAACATTTTTAAATGGTGATATCAGCCATATTCTCTTCAACACTTTCCAAACAACATGCCTTTGAACACATATCGTAAACTTGCAGACAATGTGGCCTGTGGTAATTGTGTCCGTTAGGGTTTCACTGACAGGAAGGAGCATTGAACTGTTGTCTGCCACACACGAGGCACAAAGTTAACGGTCTTTCTGGAGGTTACGTGTATAAAGTAAAATGGCAACGACAGTTCCCTCAGCATCGTGTTTACCAAAGGCATGGACTTGCTCCTCAGACGACAGAAAACTTGTTACTACACTTTAGCCTCGCTAATTTACACAGTCAATTTTATTACCTTTCAGGCCCTGACCTTCATGACGAATGTGTATATCACTTATAAGTTATTAAACATGCTTGCTTGAATGCGTAGGCGAGTGAGGATCTGTGTTTGTGCGCGCACATGTTAGCATTCGAAACTACAATACTGATACCTAATAACACAGGTATGATATTTCATTTGTCAAAAAAAGTTCTGAAAATTTTTCAAAAGGGTTGTAATGACAAAACAGCTTTCATTATATCTGTGGGCTACAGCTATATTTAATAACTAAAAATGCAGTAGGTATTTCAGCATTGTCTGTTAACAGAATCCCCAGTGGATGTGGTAGAGACGATGTATAGGTACGCTACTGACGTCATAGCGTCCTGCGCCTTCGGTATCAATGACAACTCACTGAAGGATCCAGATGCAGAATTCAGGTTCTTCCTTAAGAAAATATTCGCCTTCACTCTTGGGAAGGGGTTGGCAGAACTGAAGGAAATATTTGCTCCCGCACTTACGTCTCTCTTAAAGCTGAAATTTGTGGATGATGTTACCACAAATTACATGAGGAAGACCGTCTGGAGGGCAGTGGAGTACAGTTGATATTCAAGTCTATTTTCCTGTCATATTAATGAAAGATCCTGAAATTTTGCGAGCAAAGCTGAATGTAATTTTCTCCAGAACAAATCCTGCACGGTGCCAAAATAACAATTAATCAGAAAGTCACGTAAAATCTAATTGACGTTAGCCTTGGAAAAGAGAAAAACAGATATTTCTTGAACATTCTGCACAGCTTTGATACGAATCAAAGTACGTTTTACGGGTCGGAATGGTTGCACGATACACTTGCCTACTTTTTGGAAGTCAAATACAGTTCTTAGGATTATAATATATATAAATCCATGATCTAAAACATTTCTTCTCCGTGCCTTCCAGAAACTGAATTTCGTATGCCAACACAAATACCTACTAATCTTTTAGTGAAGGTTCAATGGAGCGGTAAGAATGAAATTTATAATTCATTCACAATTGGTCCATAAATTTTACAGTAATCAGAAATTCTTTCCTACGTTTATACCGCATCTGCTGGTGTGCTATTTGAGATCGCGGTGGCGTTTCTTACTAAAATATTTAACATTACATTCTCAGGATACTAGTAAGGGGAAGGTAATGATGGGAAAAATAGGATAATGAACACATAAAATTCGGGAACTATTGGTCGTAACACTTCTACATTCCCCATCTCGATTTTTGCATAAGACATCCAGTATTATCATAGGTAGAAATGATACTATGTTGTGCAGAAATATTGTCGTGTAGGAAGTGGAAAATTTGGAGAGATACATACAAGTAGACTCATTATCAATATTTTTCCTCGAAATTGCTCACCATTTGAAAATCTAGAGAACCTAAACTGCGAATGCACTAGACGTTTCACGCTCTGCTGACATTTCGCAACTTATAACCACACACAAAAAAAAGCTGTCTTAAAAACTGAAGTGTTCCGGTAGTTTCAGTACTGTTTATGTAGTTGTGATATTGCCAGATGTCTCAGAGATTCTCACACTACAGAAAACACAGGTAAATTATCATTGTAACTATAAAGACATGCGCAGTGTACGCGAAAGAAAAAATACCACTTTATTTTTTTTCTTATATTAATATTCGCATGAACTTATGTCCGTATGATTAAATATTCTCTCCCTTAATAACAAACACAGAACTAAATAATCGTTGTCACACCAGGAATGTCAAATATATCCTAAATTCCAAGAAACTCTAGCACCAACAAAAGTACAAATTGTTAGCCCGATCCGATATTTGTCCTTGACGAAATCACATTTGAAGTGCAACAGGTGTCTTAGCGGGAAATTGCTGCTACCTCGTTCACTACATTTCGAAATCTAAGGTTGGGTGAACAAGTTGATCTCCGAAAATTATAATTTTTCGACACAGTTCGGCGATAGCCTTCATCTGAAGGCTATCTCAGTTGTCTAGGCAACAGATGAATTTACTGCTGATTTCACGATCCAGAAATGACGCCAAATTTTCCAGCATATAATTGCTGCTCTAGACACCAAAACAAAATAAAAACTGGCAAATACTTAATTCGTAATTATGTACAAAGTCGCGCTTTTTATATTTCGGTCAAGTGTGTATAGGAATATAAACATTAATTGTCCTCTCATGTTAAGCACCAAACTATTAAACTTAAAACCTAAAGGATTCAGCTGTGGAGTTCTTAGTTATGCAAATCTGATTATGTACCAAGTAAAACAACCTATGATTTATTAATTACAACCAACAAGATGTAACTATTTGTTATTATTTATTTCTAAAGGGCTCTACATGTTTCGGGCGGTTCCTCCGTCCATCATCAGGAGCACATAACTGTACATTCAGCTTCAGGTATTGTCAACCAATACTGCTGCATGCCTGTACCACCCTGCAGCAATATTGGTTGGCAATACCTGAAGCTGAATGTACAGTTATGTGCTCCTGATGATGGACGGAGGAACCGCCCGGACCATGTAGAGACTTTTAGAAATACGTAATCAAAAACAATTGCATCTTGTTGGTTGTAATTAGTAAATCATACTAACGATGCATGGACACACGAATATCAAATTTAAAACAGCCTCTTTCTGCAAAATTTGAATTACATGTGGATACTTCAAATTGCGGATTTACGGGTTATGAAATTGTGAGTTCTAGTGTAGTTCTATTGTTGATGGAGGCGAAAATAGAAATCTGAAAATGAGAACGGGTTTTTTGGGGATGAGAGATTGGGTCCTACTCGTTTGCGGAATTGTTTGTATGGGTATACGTTATTTGCCGAAGAGCTGTACAGAAAAGTTGTGCTTACCGTGATGAAGTTCCCCTGCAAGACAGCGCACAAGATCCAGCCATCTGCCCCAGATCTCACTCGGTAACTACCATGATATTTTCCGTAACATTATATGCTTGAACTGTACTTACAACTCGTAGAATTGCTGTCCACGTGGTTTAACTGCGTCTGGGAAATGTGAGTCACGTGCTGCAGAAGAGCCTAAGGATAAAGAGAAAAGGCAGGTGACTGCGTTGTCTTATAAATCTGAAAGTATCAGTATCATTTGCATCGTGTCAGAGACTAGACTCCTCATAATAGGCTAGGTGCAATACTGTAAGCTGCTTGTACAGAACTCCTGATAATGAACAATTATTTGTTCAAAACGTGTCGAGAATAATTTAATTGAAATGAATATTCAAGAAAATCAAATGCTTTATTGTCCAACTAATGCACTCAAAAATACAAAATCGTTAAACTGTTAAAAACTAATTAAACTTATGAAAGCCGCTCCAACATGTTTCAGTTCATGCACGAACCGTCATCATGGAGTTACGACCAGTGCACAGTTGAACAAAATTTGTAATTTTAGCTCCCTGATGATGGTTCCTGCGTGAACCGGAACATGTTGGAGCGACTTTTATAATTTTAATTGATTTTTAACAATTTAAAGATTTTATATTTTTAGTGCATTAGTTGTACAATAAAGCATTTGATATCATTGATACGCGGTGTAACCATGAAGATTATCAAGAAAAAGTAAGCATCTTGTTTGTCTTTCTCGTGTATATGTATCGCGATGTATGTTTCAGAGAATGTAAAGTTTGTGGAGGATTTCTATTATTTAGAATTCAAATTTCAATATATATCAACTTTTATGGAAGCCAATGAGTTGTGTTTATCACTTAGCAAACCACACTTTTTCGTATTAAACTGAAACAGTGTGGTTTGTTTCAATAAAAGTCCCTGAATAAGGAACATCGATTTAATAAAAATTTGTTACTCTATTCAAATTAGTAAACAATTTTGTGTAAATAAAATAATGAAAACGACGTTCACGTCTATACAGCATCTAACAGCGGATAATGTTCTGTTAATACTTTGTTATTTACCAAACCGAAGGACGTTCGCTACAATTATATCTGCTTGGTTTCTGACTGCGAAGGACGAAGTGATAATGAAGGTGCCTGAGAAAATATGCTGGGTAAGATATTTGAAACACATCTGAAGAATAAAAAAAGAAAACTTTCACATTCGTAGAATAATCCAAACACTATTAGGTCGAAAAGCCCGAGAATATGGGTTTGGTGTATTTTACTTCTAACAACCAGACTTACATACAGTAATTTATACAGCAATCCATTTGTAGAAATGAAATTAACAGAAAGAATTTAGGCCTATGGATACATACGTGTGTGACAGTATATAAGTAAAACAATATGATTTTAACTTGTAGATTCGATAATATACGACTAATGTATCTCGCTGCTGTTCCGCTACATAGAGACCACTTGTTTTTTGTTCAACAAGTATTACTTTCTTAGAAGGTTTTTGTATAATACAGAAAGTAAATGAATGAAAGAAGAAACAAGCACATCGTTATAGAAACTTGTACGTAAGTAGACGGATAGTAATAGCAAAATTATCCTGTTGTTTCAGAAATTTATGGCGATGTATTTGTGGCGCAGGCTTATAATTTTCTGGCAGCGGGTATCGAAACGTCTGGGAGTGCAATGTCTTACACTCTGTACGAGCTGGCACTGCATCCTGAGATTCAGAACAGACTGAGGGCAGAGATGGTGGGGGGTGTTGAACAGACACAAGGGAGAGCTGACATACGATGGCACGCAGGAGATGTACTATTTGGACATGGTTGTGTAAGGTGAGGGTACTGAAGCAGGTTACTTTAGATTCTAAGGATAAGCAAGAGTAGACTGCGTCCATCAATATGTTAATTTTTTGGGCAGAATTAACTCAAAGCTAAACCCAAAACCCCTCCATGTCCATCCCAGAATATGCTAAGTCGTCATTCAATTACTACTTGAATGCCATCAATATGACATTTACTGTCTGTTTGTTGCTGAATTACGTCTATTTGGCCGAAGGTGTATAACCATCTATTCGAGGCAGAATTCAGATTAAGAGCAGAAAACAAAATAACTTTCAGTTCCACACTGCTGACCCAATTTTACATGAAAGTTACTGTATGTAACCACACGTAACGCCAAGAAAGCTCAAATAATATTTACCTAGTTAACGTACTGCAGATTTTGTATATAATTTGGCACATCCATTCAGTTCAATGTACCTACAGATAAGACAATTACACATATGAGTGTGTTACATAAGTGTGTATGTATTGTATCAATTTGTAATACCTGGACCGTAATTTCCTTTACCTGCAAGTTTGTTCGTAGATATCGCTACAAGCAGAAGATCGTATAATGGGGTCGAGACTTATATAGGCTTTACAATCTAGTTGCAGACAAATCTGTAAATTAATTCTAGGAACGCAATCATTTGTAACTGCAGACGTGTACACAATCGCTTTCACGCATCAGTTCTAAATACATGTATCGTGTAGCGACAGCTTCATTTGTATTAATTTTTACTTCCTACTTTCACAGACAATTTGCTCTAAATACTCTTTCACAAAGAATGAAGAATTGCCCTTAAGCTTAGATACATTGTACATGGCCGATAATGTACTCAGCTTTGTCTTAAACATGGTGTCGGTTCATATTTTTTTCAAAGTTCCTGTTTTTAAAACCCTCATTGTCTATGCACAATGCGTGTAAAATTTACTTTTCAACCAAAAAATGCTCCTATGGACAACAGTAGTGCAGTCCTTCCATATGTACTGCGTCTATGTAAGTCACTGAATAATGGGATGAGAGGGTGGAGTACAGAGTTTGTCACGTTTGTTCCGATTTGACCATTTTTAAGTCCCTGCTCAGTTTTCTTCCCTGCTGGATTCTCATTGTGCATCAAAAACACTTTTCTAAATTGGAGATTACTTTCTGTAAAAGATTATATTTCACAGAGTGCAACCCAAGCACGCTATGAAACTCTCCGCAGTACAAAATATCTTAATTCTACCCCACTGTACGTCAATTAGTCCATGAAGAGCAATATTCTTGTACAGTCTCTTGCATTTTTACCTGACTGCAAGTGCTATTTCCTACTTAGAAATAAATTTACTCACTGAAGCAAATGATGCAAGTCGGTGCATCGCACTTAGTGAACACAGTTCCTCCTTTAAATGACACAAGATTTTAAGCACCCAGTGCGCTCTTTAACAGATACGTACCAAAATAACTGACAACCTTTCTTTCACTTCTTACACAATTATGTTGTATTTGTGCGTTCACAGAGATACTGAGGAGAACACCGGTAGTTTCATTTATGGAAAGGAAGTGTTGCAGCGACTACGAACTGCCTGCCGCAAGTGGAAATGGAACAAAAACACTTCCAGTTGATACAGGATTTATATCTCGATATTGGTTCTGCACCACGAACCAACGTACTTCCCAGAACCGGAGAAATTCGATCCAGACCGTTTCACAGAGGAAAACAAACTCAGTCGACCCAACTACACATATATTCCATTCGGCGAGGGTCCGCGAATGTCCATAGGTAATAACAAATCTTTCCAAATTGAACGTGTGGAATTGTAGATTTTAAGGATATGAGTGTAAAATTTAGGAATGTTTTATTTGTGAGGCCTTGCAGGTTAGTAGATGAGAGTAGGACAGGCTATGTACATGTAATCTAACAGGCCTACTAAGGCTCATTCGTGCAGTGAAAAATCAATAACTATTGTATATCCTGCCTTTGTGTTTTAGTCTTAGTTATCCAGCAGGCCATGCGCATGCGCCATATAGTCATCTGTGGTGTCTCACACTTAGCATTATTTGCTCACACTATCTCATAAACAGCAAGATTTCCGACAAAGTTATTGAACATAGAATGTGTGCTTTTATTTTATCCACAAACTTTTGTTTGAACTGTTTTTTCAATAAAAGAAAAACTGAGCGAGATAAGATTTCGAAAGTATAATTGGTCTGCATATCAAGTACCCGTTATTTTGTTAGATTTTAAATAAACTTGAATTTTCTGGACAGATTTTCTAACAGTAGAGGAATATCAGATTTCATAACAATCCATTCAGTTGCAGCCATGTTGTTCCATACAGATGGACAGACAGATCTGACGAAGTTAATAGTGGCTTTTCGAAATTTTGTGAACGTGTAAACACATGTCACGATTTTACACTGGAAAAATCGAATAAAAAAACTCATAAACTATGACACAAGCCTAACAAACTGGCCTCTTTTATAAGCCAGAAGACCGCATTATGTGTGATCCATCGTAATATTTTACGCTTTGTAAAATTAAACTGAACTGAGATCTGCGTTGTTTCTATTATACAGGATGTCCCAGGAGGAATGTGCCAGACTTCGGGAGGGTGTTCCTTATGTTAAAGTATACCGATATAACCCAAAACACCTATGTCCAAAGTTGAACGGTTACGGAGATAATGGCCAG
>Ga0136643_10019009_pt1 | contig 10375 bp, 6 predicted proteins | sample TergutLab28metaG_FD_96883 | JGI IMG/M metagenome (GOLD analysis project Ga0136643, IMG submission 96883) | Labiotermes labralis P1 segment gut microbial communities from Petit-Saut dam, French Guiana - Lab288 P1 (version 3) (version 3) | ecosystem: Host-associated > Arthropoda: Insects >... | reverse complement strand
CGGGAATTAAAAAACGGTCATAACTCCGTAACCGTCCAAAATCGGACACATGTTTATATGAACTTTTTTAATCACAAAGACCTAGGAAATTATCTCCTGCAGTTATGCCCTAAAGTCGTGAAACACCCTGTATATATACTCACACATATGTGAATATATTAATTTTAATTAATTAATTAATTAAAATATGGTGTTTGTAAAGGTACTCATTTTTACTGTGTATCAAAATTCAGTGGTTGCCCCTTACTATGTAGGCTTCCTACTCACTGTTTTCATTTTATTTTCTGTTATTGATTCCAATCCTATAAAAACTGTCTTTAACGCATATACTGTTTTTATCTTTACGTACGTCGAACATTTCCCTGTCACCTGTTACATTTATCGCAGATGATCTGTCTCCTTTTACGTCTGGTTGTGATAGGGTTTTATTCTTCCTCTATAATGACTTGCTGGTTGTTCGCCAAATTTTTGGTTACGGGATGCTGAGTGTTACGCTTGGCTTGATTGCTTGTTGAGTGTGTACGAAAGTGATCAGATGCTCATTAATTTGACACGAAAGTGTCAGTTCGCAACATAATTATATGATCACAGCAGTGCGAACAGCTGTATCTAAAGTAAGTACATTAATTTTTCTGTGGACATTCTGACATGTAAGGTTCCTATTTTCTTTTACCATAAAGTACATTTTGTAAAGGACAGTGACTTTTACACGGAGTTTAGAGTATGAACTGATGTCTACGGAAATAAGACCTGATAATTTCCGGTGCTAATTATACCAAAACACAATTCCAATAAAATTGTTATATGAAATTAAGCGTGAAAAGAGAATTAAATGCGTTTATTTCTTGGAAACTATACCTTATTAAATAATTGTATGATTTAATATTTCACTACAAAAATTACTGTTATTTCTAATAAGTCTGTGAATGTAATAGGCATTAATTTCTTTAATACTGAAAAATAGGAAATGAGTAATAAAATGTATTTAAGTCTGATTCAGTGTTCTTGTTTTTAGGCAAAATGCTAGTAATCGTAATATAAATATCATATTGAAGTGTTATATTTGTGTAAGATGTAAAAAAAAACATTAAAATTTGTTGTGAACTTATTTCGGAATTTTATCGCTTTCGACTCTTGCATTCAATACCTTACTAAAACTTTTATCGATTTCACCCTACATTGATATCTTCCTTGCGGAACTAAATAACCTGATTCGTCAATATTCTAATAAACCAAAACAAATTGAACTTAAACTTTTGAAGCCTAATGTTAACTATAGTGGTCGTACCGCAACCCTAACCTCTAAAGTTGCATTTTATATATTTATTCAAGAAATATAGTTACTGAATATTTTAAACATGGTATATTCTCTCCGTTTTTTTTCTCTTCAAAATGCAGTTTGTCTCATAATTCTAACGTATTTGGTTCCTGTATTATTCACATTTTATCTACAGGATGTGCTAAAATTTAAAGAAAAAATAATTCCGGTGCCAAAAGGCTAAAACAGGTTTAATAATTTAGGTGTATGTATCTTGAAAGTCGTTATTGTTTAACGCTGAAGATTGAAGAACTCTGCTTCTCCGAAATATCAGTAAATATTACTACTTCAAGCGGCAATATTACAACAGCCATAAATCCTACTCAACACCGTTATTAAAAACCGAAACTTCGAAAGGATGTCTTTGCTGTCGAGGTTCTGCCTTCCGGTTGCATAAAAGGTTTATTAATGACACCCCAAACTTGTCATTTTTGACTCACAAATTAAAATGCTGATGTATAAAGAATTATAAATATTTTATTAATTCACGAATTTTGCAATTTTTTAAAAATAATGTAATTTATTAGATTTTCTTACCCAATACCATCTATTACAAATTTTAGCCAAATATTTTTGCAAAGTTTTTGCTAAGATCTGTTGCTATTTGTGTACAAATATAAAGTGTAGTGGTAACCATATGTATTAACTGCTTCAAAATTGAAACATTACGCAGTTTGCTAAAGCATACAGAGTAATTTGTTTCTCTCAGAATCATATGAGGATATTTTATATGTCGCTTTTCCTATAGGAATCACTTCGTGTTAGGAAGTCGAATCATAATATTATTTTCTATAACTACAAATTTGAAGTAATTGAATGATTTTAAGTGGCCTTGTGTAAGGGTCTTATCAGAATTATAAGTCGCCTTGAAATTACTTGTGAAATCCGTAGACGGATTTCCTCTTCCGGAAATGTAACGTTGTGTAATAATTTTCCCTCGGGGTCTGCCGCAAATATTTTTATTATTATACTATGGAAACTTCAAACAGTTGATTTGGCTAATGCCAAAATCATAGAAATGAAATCTGACAAAATATTTTGTAGAGTATATTTGATATACTTTGAATAAAATCATACAAATATAAGACTTGTGTCTCTTTCTCGTGGAGGGAGAAAATATTATTTTGAAAAGTAATACATATACGCATCCAAGAAGCACGGTGACTTTAATTATAAATACAATAGGGGAAAAGGCTAGTCACAAAGCTAAACGAAAGCACTGATAGCAAAGACGACCATTTGTGATTTTACGCCGTGAAGTTTGGTAAGATGTGCTCCAAAGCTTCTGCGAAATCTCACACTTAAGGAGTCGATTATTACAAGATAAAATGACAGATTAGAATTCATACACATGAGCTAGCTACAATCGTTGTTTACACCATTCCTCATGATAGAAAGAGATCAGGTTTAGGAAATTATTGATTTTACCGAAATTTGAAAAGGGCGATCTTCGATTGAGAGCATTTTATTTTACTTGTTCCTCATGCTAGCTTGATATCTTGCATAATGTAATTATAGTTGGATATTCTTCGATATACCAAAAACAGTCTTCATCTGAAAGTGAGAACTGATATTTTCAGCAGGCGAACATCACGTTCAGTAGGTGAAAATTAAGTTCAGCAGGTGAACATTAGGTTCAGTATGTGAAAATCGTGTTCAGCAATGGGAGTAAACATCATGTTCAGGAAGTTAACATCACGTTCTGCAAGTAAACAACACCTTCAGGAGGTGAAAATTGTGTTCAGAAGGTGAGCATTAGTTTCAGTTGGCGAAAATCACGTTCAGTAAGCAAACATAATGTTCAGGAAGTAAACACAATAATCAGCATGTGTCTATCCTGTTTAGTAGATACGTAAAAATTGTTTTCGTCGCTGTTATTCCTACAAATTAATTACATATTTTCCAGTTGGTTAATATTTGACATTTGCAATCTTCTGGCATTTTACGCAGCGTGGAATTTTAGGTTGTTGTCGATGTTTCGGACAAGCAATCGGTCCCATCATCAAGGGTCAAACAGTCAAAGAAGAAGCCTGAAACCACTCACTCTTAATATTTTATACCTAAACGTAAGAGACCAAAAGGAAGGACAACAATTGGAAGACCGAAGAAGCCTTGACGCGAGCAGCTGTAACTCTTTCTCTCATTTGTTTTGGAGTTTGAATTGTAAACAATTTTCCTAGTTGGATTATGGACCGAAAGTAACGAAAATGCCTCACATGTATACTGTTCTCCGTTCATATTTGCGGTTGTCATGGCTACGAGTTTTCAAGACGCTGCTTTTAGGTGACGTCATATGTCTTTATATGTAGACGCGAAAGTTTTGGAAAAATATCCTGCCTTCTACATGTGTCGTTAGAAAAATTCAAATCGACGGTAAATTGCTTGACTTGGAAGTCGAAGGAACTATGTTGACCCGATGACAAAACACCATATTTCGTAAGACTTGAGTCTTCAATTTCATACTTATTCAATGAATTGTTAGAAATTTTAATTATTTTGGAGCTGTTGTATTATGTTTCCTGGTTTTTGACACTCTCTGGACACATTAGTGATAAGAAATATTTCATACGTACGTACGGTCTTCGTGCTGACAAATATGGAGTGTAGTTATGACGCATGTCACATACACAGCAAGCCTGTTGAAGTTGTCTAACTGTTGTTACTACATACTTAAACCACAAACAGGGATCAAGACTCTTTTAGGACTCCTTGAGCCTGAAGATAGAGAAAACCCGGAGTTTCGAAATATCAGGAACTATTTCCCAAAACTGCACAGTGTAAAACTCCGGAAGAGTGAAGTCTTCAGTAACAATTCTGCGAAATTTCGCGTTAAAATTTTGGCGCCGGAATTATTTATTTTAATTTTAGCACACCCTGTATATAAAATGTGAATAATACAGGAACCAAATACGTTAGAATTATAAAAAAACTGCATTTTGAAGAGAAAAAACGGAGAGTATATACCATGTTTAAAATATTCGGTATCTATATTTGTTGAATAAATATATAAAATGCAACTTTAGAGTTTAGCGGTGCGGTACGACCACGTCACAAGGTTAAAGTAACACAATTTAACACTTCGGAAACAGAAATGAACCTGTGTGTGATATATAGATTCAGGTCATACCTCACAGAAAACATAGGTTTTTCATTAGCAAGTCCAACATGTGAAAGATCCGTAGCGACGAATTTACTGCTCTTTTTAAGAAAAATACAAACCCATAAATACTCTCACATTGTAGGAGAGAGACAGAGTTCTTAATTTTACATTTTATATTACATTCTAGTGTAGTAACCACTAGACTATAGTGCAGTTGTTTGCAACCCTCTGAGCACAAGGCGTAATCCAAAGGAAATTTCATACCGGGAAACATTTTAAAGAATAACTATACTTTTACGTATGTATTATTAATGACAATACACTGTCATCAGTGGTGCCAGTATTGGTGCGGTAAACTTCGGTTGGCTGTAAATTTACAAATTTTTATTTCATCGTGAAATATTAAAATTAAACTTACCTAAGATGTCTTAACGTCTTTCTGATATAGTACGTACTGAGTAAAAGAATTCAGCTCACTTATATATTTGTTTTTCAATTGCCAAGTTGCTTGACATTTACTTGTATGAGATGTTATTTATGTACACTTTTTGTAACGAAAAGCAAGTTGCATTGTTAATAAGACATCGTATTTATGAGTAGTAATTTTGTAATTGGTGGATAATATAGAAGTTAGTCGAATTTTATATATTTTTTTGGCTTTCTGAAATTTGCTGCAGGCAGCAAATTTAAATAAGAAATAAATAATAATAAATAAGTAAAAGAGCAGCATTTTGTGCATCGCTGTGTTTGAGGGTTAAATTGTAGGAGGCTAACCTGATTCTGACTCGTAGAATTGTGGTCATTAGCTTGTGTTCCATTGTGGTATTAAGCTGTAGGTACAGGACTTCAAAACCCGAATCGGGTGCAAATGGTTGTTTTCTCGGAACAACATAGACACATATTTCAATGTATGTTAATATATGTCAAAATTACTTAATTAAGAATAATAAGCAAACCGAAACAGGCCTGGACAGACCCACAGGGATCCAGGATTTTGAGGCTCCTCGATTTCAAGAAATCGGTACATGAAGTTGGTAAGTTTGTCAGCCCCCACGCACAGGCCACCTTTACCCCCAGGAAGTATTCCCGGTACTCATTGCTGTTACAAGCTGATTCTACCCAAAGACCACAGTGCGGCCAGAAGGATTATGTCTATGTAAAATTCCAATGACACCACCGGGAATCGAACCAGCGACCATACGACTTTCAGTACAATGCCTCAGCCAACTGCCCCAATTAGGAATGATAATACTAAAAGTAATCAAAAGCGTAAAAATAATAATAATTTCAATCTTAGGCACATAAATTAAATAATATTATCCTGCTCTCTGTAATAAGCAATGCACGAGAATTTTGTTTGTTGTCTAAACAAATTCTAATAGTGACTTTGTTTTCTGTGTACGTTACAGTACACAATTGCATTCTGTTACTCTATTATTTCAGTATGTCATGCTTGTAATAGGGATGCTTTCTTTGCAAATATTAATTAATTCCTTCTGTTTATGGTCTTACATTACACGAGATGTTTACGAGATTAAAAATGCAAAATAGTAATTATTCCCACTGGACTCCAATTTCAAAAAAGAATTATCTCTTTTTTTGACATTTTGCTGACCGTGCATCTCAGTATATTTACCTCAGTAATTAACCAAATTGATGCACCAATTTTTTTGCAATAATTTTATTTCATGCCTCTACATGTTTCGAGCACATGTGCTCATCATCAGGAGGTCAAAATTGTATTACACAGCCTCTGGTATCATCACGCTTATAAGTGTGAAGATACCAGATGCTGTGTAATGCAATTTTGACCTCCTGATGATGAGCACATTTGCTCGAAACATGTAGAGGCATGAAATAAAACCTATTGTGAAACAAATCTTTGTGCGTCAAGTTGGTTAATTACAGAGATAAATAGACTTATCTCTGTTTTAATGGTGTTTTAAAAAACTTTAAATTTCACGTGTATTGCAAGTATTTCGTCGAATATTTTACAGTTGTTACCAATTCAAGTGATTTATTACTGCAAAATATTTTTGTTTGTGATTTAATGGATATTTTTGCAAAAACGATAATAGTGCAATATATTTTGCTTTCAACTCACTTTGCATATAATTTAAAAAAAACATTTTTGCAACAATGCTAATAGTTCCAATATATTATAATTTCAGCATGTCTTATATGCTATTTAATAACATTTAATATTTATTGCATATACCGTCAAATACATTTTTCAGTAATAATTAATTCTTATTTCTGGAAAGCAAGCAAGGAACATTCAGTTGTAACATCTACTAATGGTACATTTCACAGAAGTCCTATATTCCGACTTGTACTACAACCGTGTCGATTGGCCGTGATTTCCGATTTCTCTGTAGCAATGTTCTGTTGCTCGCATTGTTCTCTCTTTCTCCATTCTGTGTCTGCCCCTACCACGACGACCCGCCGACATGGGGTTTGCCCATTCATATAGCATCATGTAACGCCTGAATGTCTGACACCTGCCTAGCAGACGCCACAAACTTCATCTTCTAACTCATCTCCGTCAGCAAATGTCCGCTATCAAATGAGACAGTCCCTAATTTTTTGTTGAAAATGCTGAGGTATTGGTCGTTCCGTAATGGTATTCACTAGAAGTTCAAATTCCTCTCCTTGTCCACCTGCTGCTCCTCGAATTTTAAAGTCGTCTTGTCCAAAGTTAAGGGGATTAAAAAATGCGATCATCCATCTTACATTGTAAATGATGTAAAAATTATCTAAAGTTTGACTGATGAATTGCTTTGCCACCTACGAAATTCGGGGCCTAGAAATACTAAGAGAAAAGTAACGATTTTGACAGAACAATATCTAGATAGAGGAATTACTTATACACGGGAGTAAGAATGAGAATCTGAAAATAAAATCCTATAAACGAACATATAAACCCCTTGCTCTGTGTTTTACTCACACAATGTATTTATTTTTAAAGTGATTTTCACAGCAATTTGAATAATTTTTCTAAGGATTTATTTGATTTTTCTGGGTCAGAGAAAGTCAGTGTGTTTATTTGAAGCAGGAAATACATTTTCACATGTGCAGAAGTATTACAGAGAATCAAGAAAACTAGAAAATTCTATAAACTATAAAAAAAAGAAGACTATTTGGGCTGGTCAGATCTGGCGTGAGAACTGCCTTCTAAAACACGTTACTGAGGGAAAGATAATGGTGACGAGAAGAAGAGGAGGAAGATATAAGCATCTGCTGTATGATCTTAAGAAAAAGAATACTGGAAATAGAAAGAGGAGGCACTAGATCGTAATCTGTGGAAAACTCGCATTGGAAAAGCCTGTGGAACTGTCGTAAGACAGCCTAGAGTATCAATGAGTGCTTGCATATACAGGGTGTCCCACTCGCTACCGAACCCGGCATTTCTTTAATAATTTTACCACCAATGAGGATATTGCAACGAAATCTGAAGCAGACTACAGACACATTCCCCTTCATTTCTCACACAACGAACGTAATCCTGTTCAAATTTCGTTGCAATATTCTTCATTGGTGTTAGAATTATTAAAGAAATGCCGGGTTCGGTAGCGAGTGGGACACCCTGTATAAGGTATTATTCAGTGGTTAATAATAAACACTTATTGCTTCAGGAAGACCACATTCCATCACTAACAATTGTCCAGTTTGACTACAATAATACTTTTTTTCTGAGCACCGCGAAGTCACTTCTGGTGAAACTGCTTATTCAAAATGCGGAGACGGAAATAAATTCTTGCCAACCTCCCACATTAGAGCGTCCGCTTTATTCGATAGAATTCTCTGGTGAACAGCGCTTCGAAATTAAAACTTTCAGTCTGTTCCTTCCTCGTGAGAGGAGGTGGCATGTTTCGCAGGAGCTGACGACAGTAGTCGGCTACAAACCTAAGAATGCATTCCCTAATTATTATAGTTCTGAACAAAAAATATGCCTCCGCCTCTACTGAAATACTACTGATGATACATGGTTAAAAAGTTTTTTCATTAGAAAATGCATAACCATTTGCGCCAGGGGCCTAGAAACTATATTGTTAGGTATCGGATTTGCATTATAATTCAGCTTTTTGAATACTCGCAGAAAAAAAGTTGGAAACAACATATTTTAACAAAGGATGGGCACAAGTTTTATGGTATATCACGTATTTTTTAACAGGAAGGAAAGTTTTTGAAATTTATGGGTTAGAATCGGTAAAACAAAGAACTCTTCCTCATATACAAGTATGTAGGTTGTTATAACTTTTAAATGTAAATATCTTCCGTCCATAAAATTTCCAACTTTTAATTAAGCTCTTATAGGGAAAGTTAAATAAGTGTGTACTGAAAATGTAGAAAAAGTTCTTAACTTTTTTTGAAATATTATAATTTGTTCTGTCATAAAATTATACGTGTAATTATTTGTCACTTAAAGCTGACGGTCGTTAAGTGAGATGTGACATATTTCTGTACACAAATAAATGAAGATTTAGCAAAACACTACAAGTGGAAATTTTGATACCACCAGAGTAACACTAAGCGTTACAGAGTCACTGTTAGTGTAGAATTAAACACTAAAAGAAAACCGTATCTTTGTTAGTGAAGAAAAATAATTAAGAAAATGTTTAAAATGTTCACTTTTATATGATTTTGATATCGATCCTTTCTCTATGTGGCTGTGCCGACGTTTCGGGCAAACCTTCTACCTCTATTCTTGCTCCTATTTGTACAACTTCCTCTACCGTCCTTAGTCAACCTGTTTTGTGACTTTACTTCCCTCACAATCTCTTGAAAGTCTATTTTCTTCCTTCTGTCTTCGCACTGATACTTTAATTTACAATTTCCTTCAGTATGCCATAGTCACCAATCGTAATATGCCAGACATGACTAACTTCTCTCTTCCTTTCATTTGCTATGAGTAGTATCTATCCTGTCACTTTACGTGCATAACCTTATGGTATCCTCACAACACTTACCCCCCTACCTGCAGCAAACGTCCTTTGTTGAACAGGTCAGGGTCTTGATCCGCACCGACCAAACCCGTTAGCATAAGTGCATTTCCAGTTACTGTTTATAAGGAACCCCTTCTAAGTCGAACTGTTCCTTACCTATGCAGAAGTGAAACAACATAACGGGAAACTTGGTCTCGCTTATCGAAAAAGTCCCTGCCCGTTCCTGGTTGAGTTGTGTTTTAGCCCAGTCACTTTGACTACGGTGAAGTAGAGAACATTTTTCCTAATATTTATCAACGCAATTAAATTCTGAAGACAGATGTCACCATTGTATTGAGCTTGAGAATTGCTCACTGTTCAAAATCTCTCCATTTTTTCGTATTCAAAGGAGAACACAAGATTTCTACGTCTGATTTTATTACTTTCTCTGCGTAAAAATACGGAGAGGACCCTACAGATTTAGTTACAAGAATTATTACAATATTGGGACATTAACTTTTTGGCGCCGGAATTATTTTTTTAATTTTAGCACACCCTGTATATAAAATGTGAATAATACAGGAACCAAATACGTTAGAATTATGAAACAAACTGCATTTTGAAGAGAAAAAACTTAGAGTATAAACCATGTTTAAAATATTCAGTACCTATATTTGTTGAATAAATATATAAAATGCAACTTTAGAGTTTAGCGGTGCGGTACGACCACTATAGTTGACATTGGGCGTCAAAAGGTTAAAAAAGAACCGAATTTCTCACAGCGACATTATGGATGACTCAATTATCATGTGCCGTCATGTTGTGTCGTTGGCTAAATAGCTACCGACGTTTCGAAAGATCGCAATGTTTCATCCGCATAACCAAGAAGTTCATGACAGATGGAAAATCTTTAAAACAGAGCGTAAACTTAATATTTCCTTTCATGAAGAGTGTCACTGATGGATAACTTGACTCAGCCTGCTGCGTCTTTAATGTGAAAACCAATAGGAATATCCGTCGAACACAAATTAT
>Ga0136643_10019006_pt1 | contig 10375 bp, 12 predicted proteins | sample TergutLab28metaG_FD_96883 | JGI IMG/M metagenome (GOLD analysis project Ga0136643, IMG submission 96883) | Labiotermes labralis P1 segment gut microbial communities from Petit-Saut dam, French Guiana - Lab288 P1 (version 3) (version 3) | ecosystem: Host-associated > Arthropoda: Insects >... | reverse complement strand
TGGAGTTATTTGCCTAATTTGCACAATCGGTACGCACGTGCACATTAACAGCCATGGCAGTTGATACTTCTGTTTTGTTTATTCATTAAGACCCCCCCCCCACACTCGAACCCAATGCCAGTCCACAATGTAGTCTAAAGAGCAGAAACCACATGACTGGCAGCCTTCACAGCCTAACGAGACTGCACATAACACAGTCAGAGACACAGGCTTTACCAAGCAGTTCTTCTCTTTCAACATGTCACAAGTTTTCATGGTTCATGTGTAAATGTAATTTCAGAAAAGCAAGGCTTTCACAGCGCCTATTTTCATGAAAGTCCCCAAATCCTGAACAGCACTGTGCAAGCCCTGTTGTACCACATTTCACCAAAATTGGGCGGTTGCATGGGCAGTGTGGCTGTAAATTCACTGTCGACCCAAAGCAAGGTATGTTTCTTCACTGCGCCAATTTTTTGGGCAACTTCCAGTCATTCCAGAAAGTTGTATAGACAACTGCTACATCAAATTATATCCTAATATGATGGAAAGTGTAGGCAGCAAGGCAGGCATCCTTCACACCTGTGTGACCACGTGTAGCTGTCATCGCATTGGTTGTGACGAGAATCAAGTTACAGACAACTGTGACAAAACTACAAAAATTTGGGATCGAAACAAACAAATCAGAACAAGGGCATATCAAATTCTGAAAATGACGGTACCATTTGGTCCAGCAGTCCAGAACCTTTTGTCTTGCCACCTGGAAACCCAGCAGTCCAGAACCTTTTGTCTTGCCACCTGGAAACCAAAGTGTAAAGACAAAAATATATGGAAACACAACACTGCCTTTTATACAGTGTGCAATTGGATATAGTGAGAATGACAATGGTGGTGCCTGACCCAAGCAGACTGCTAGCGTGATGTCACATGCATCATCACATACCTAAGCAGGTGCACTAGCACGCTTATCTCTCTTACAACAATATGCATTTGAATTTCATTTCACAGGTTTCTTGGAGATTTCCCCATATTTCATTACAGCATAACTATGAAATTAATTTCTCGGGCTCTTCTTTGGTAAGAAATGACTGTATCAGCAAAGTGAGTTGTGTTGCTAGGCCATTGCTGTGCAATGTAAGAGAATTATGTCTGCTGTGAGCTTTGAGAGCAGTCTGAAGAGGGCCAGCAGGACAGATGTACACACAACTGGATTAGAAGAGAGGCACAGAAATCCTTCACAAAATCAGGGATGGAACTGAAATCTTAACTCACAAATTACATGTTATCTGTGGTATTAGAGCTGTTGCCAGTTCTGTACCAATGATTGTGTTAAATGACATTACATCTGCTTGAAATTGACCTTAATTTGTAGAAGAATTAACTACAATTTTATTCTTGCATCATCACCCTGAAGATGGCCAGACTACAGGCTCCAACTTACTGGTGAACATATTATGAATAATAATAATAATAATAATACATCATAAAGTTAAAGTGCTTTTGTTAGTTGTTTGTACAGTTTACAAATCTAATTACTGCACTCGATATGACACATATTAAAATAATTAAAAAATTCAATAACACAGTAAATGGATTGCATGTTGAAGTGCCATTTCAATATTGCTTAACGGGAGGTTTATCGGAACTTAGTACACATTCAGAATATCACTAACTGTTTCTTCATAGCCAGATATTTTATAAAGGGAATACACTGCAGGCACGCGCGCGCACACACACAGCCAGCCACAAATGCACACGCAGCTAGCTACCCAGGCAGTCAGTCCCAGAGCATGTCTCTTGATAGTTTCCCCATTGTGGGGGGAGCATTGAGGGAGGTTTCTTTACCGGGGACTTTGAAAGGTGAGATTTTGTTTCATCAGTAGTTCCTGTTTATTGGGGATTCGGGGGGGAGGGGTAAGAGAAGGCTCTGGAAACAGGCATCTATACCCATAGGGACCCCACTGGGAAACCTTAAGGGGTATCTTTTATCAGGGACTCTGAGAGTCATATGAAGAAGAGCTCTGGAAACAGAGAGTCTCTCTCTCTCTTTCTATGGGAGCTCTCTGTGGAGAACCTGAAGGGGGTTCCTTGCCTGGGGACCGTGTAGGATATGTAAATGAAGTCTCTGGAAATGGGTATCTCTCTCCATAGGGGTCCTGCTGGGGAACCTGTTGGTGGCTCATTTACTGGGGAGTTTGAGAGATGGACGAAGGAGGGCTCTTGACACAGAGCGTCCCTCTCTATGGGAACTGTGCGAGGAGAACCTGGAGAGAGGGCTCCTTTACTGAGGGCCCTGAAGAATATGTAAAGGAAAGCTTTGGAAACTGGCACCCTTCTCCATTGTGGCCCCATTGGGGGACCATCCAGGGGACGCTGCTTTACCAGGGACTTTAAAAAAAAGGCGAAGTTTTGTTTTATCAGGAGACCTTGTTACTGGGAAATCTAAGAGATATGTAAAACAGGGCCCTAGAAAAGGGAAACCGTCTCCATAGAGGCCTCGTTGGGAAAAGCAGATGGGGGTTTGTTTACTGGGGGACTTTGCTAGGCAGTAAAAGAGCACTCTGTAAAATGAGTGTCTCTCTCTCTCCATGTGAAGTCTGTGAGGAGAACCTGGAGGGAGGGTTCCTCTACTGGGAACTCTGAGAGCTACATAAGATATGTGAAAGAAGGCTTTGGATATGGAGCATCTCCCTCCTTATACAGGCTCAAGGAATGTGGAAAGGCTCCAATAACTGGACTCTGTGAGTCACGTAATGGGAGGCTCTTGAAGCGCAGCATTTCTTATACAGGGCTCCATTAGTGGAACCTAAGTCACTTAGCAAGAGAGAACTCGGTCAATATGTTTACCGGACTAGGATACTCTCCTTTAACAGGATACAATCCAGGGCCCTGACTGGCCTCCTTACTGTACATAACACCCTGAGATGACATCTCTACATAATGGGGCTGATGGTCAGTCCCTTGTGTAGGAGGTGTGTGGCAGAGGAAACCTCAACTCACGTTTCATGTGAGTGTGAAGCCTTGGCTGCCACCCTCAGATATACCTATTTGGATTTCTTTTTTGGACCCTGAAAGTGTTAGAAGTCTAAGTCTAGGGGAAATTGGAACTTTATTAGAGGAAAGGGCTCCCATGACTTGGACATCAATTCAAGGGGCACAAACAGCCTGTAAAAACATCCTATGTTCATCAGTACTGACAGGTCTCATATCCATTTACTATTCTATTCTTCCCCCACTCACGAAACTTGTGGGAACAGAATTAGGAACTTTGAAACTAATCCACAGCTAACTACCTTAGGCAAAGAAGTACTTTGATCTTCCTGTAAACTGCCCTTAATACTAAACTATTCTAACATCTTATACAGATAAACCCCTTTGGTTGGGTTGTCTGCAGTGGGCTTCCCTGTAACTTATATTAACAAACCTTGACAAGCCTACTACAAGCCATGTTTATTTCTATACATGCCTGATGCTACATTAGTAATTGAACTGTAACCGACTGGGTGTAGAGGTATCTATAACTTCACATATTTGATGCATGCTTTCTGCAGGCAAACTTGTTTTGTTGGTAAAATTCACTGATTCAATTGTGCCAGCATTCTGAACATCTTCAGAGGATACTGGTGGAACCATGCTGTCCATCATGTCTGTAGAACGAGTATAGCTTATCACAGATGTTCCTGCATTCATACAAACACATATTATTTCTATATGTTTTTCCCCAACTCTAAAACTGATTAATATTAGTCTACACAAACTAGAATGGGGGCAAGTATGGAATAAGATGACTAATTGAATAATAATAAGAAGTTCTGGAAAGAACTTACAATGCCTACTATTCTTCAAGTGCTCCAATCTATCCACAAGTGCCTATGTTATATTTGCCAGATAAAACCTCACCCACACTGTCACTGTTTTTGTAAATGTAGACATATAAATGTGTAGGTATAATGATATTCTATCTCCACACAAAGTTTTACATGTCTCACTGAAATTTCTCATTCTTAATTGACATAAATCCAAACGCAAAGTACAGATTTTATACATCCATGATGTTATATAATGGAAGGTGAAAACTTCTGACAATAAGTTGCTGTACGTAATGTTCAGGCATTACACTGAATTTGCTTGTTTTTTAAAAAGAATTTTAACTTTACCTAGTGAAGTTTTGAATTATATTAATCAATATCACTAGATATATAAAACAGCTATTTCAGAAGCAAAAGAAAAAAAATGATAGGTTGGTAAAAGTGCAAATTACTCATCAGAGGTGATGTGGCAATTGATTAACAAACACATGGGAAAAGAGGATATTTCAAATCAGGATACTGAGTTAAAAACTGATTCAGGAAAAATCACAAACCCACAAACTGTTGCTGATACAATGAATTTCTTTTATATTCGTTGTGTAGAAGACCTTCTAGTACAAAATAAGTCCTGTACAAATGGTCAAACTGCTCAAATGAAAATTAAATAGAACCCGAATACTATGTTTGTTTACCCAGTAACAGAAGACAAACTAAATCAGGTAGTAACTAAATTAAAAGATAAATCCACAACTTCATTTGATCAAATACCAGAATTTTTAGTAAAAGAATGTATTCAGTACATCAAAAAGCCATTAATTTTTAAATTTAATGTTTCCAGAAATCAAGGTATTTTCCCCGACTTAATGAAAATAGCAAAAATAAGGCCCATTTTCAAAAAGAGTGATAGATATGACAGTAGTAATTACAGACCTATATTCATTCTATCAGTTTTCTAAAAAATTTTAGGACTTTTTATAAATAAACATAATATATTAACAGATGCTCAGCATGGTTTTAGAGATAATAAGTCAACTGAATTGGCCAGTCTAATTTTTATTGAAAACATTCAGGAATGCATGGACTAACAGCTATATATTTTAGGTTTATTTTTTGACCTCACTAAGGCGTATGAAGTAGTAAATAATGAAATATTACTTAATAAATTAGAGTATTATGGAATAAGAGGGACTGTAAAGGAATGGATAGAATTTTATTTTTTGTATCAGTCGCAATTTGTTGAAATATTTAAAACTGACAACACAAGAAGAAACCAAAAGATATATACCAGTAAGTCTTCGTGTGAGGAAATAAAACACGGAGTTCTTCAGGGATCAGTTCTGGGGCCCCCTTTGTTTTTATTATATATAAATTATTTATCTTTAAATATCCACGATGCAAAACTGAATAATATAACCAATAATAACAATTCGTCCAAATGGGAATTGTTAAAATGTGGCATGCCACAAGGCTCAATTCTTGGCCCTCTCTTCTTCCTAATTTTCATGAATGATTTACCTACAACAGTAAACAACAATAACAATATGGTACTCTTTGCAGACGATACCAGCATTATAATTACAGACACAAACTGAAGCGACTTTAATGTAAATGCTAATCAAATGTTCCAACATATAAACACCTGGTTTAAAGTCAGTTTACTTGCTTTAAATCTTCATAAAACTCAGTACTTAGAATTTAGAACTAAGAATTATTATAATGTTAATACACAAATTAAATATGATCAGGAATGTAAAACCAACGCCTCTGAGATCAAATTTCTTGGATTACCTATAGATGACACCTAATCCTGGAAACAACACAGAATAGGTACTCAACAAAATGTGCACTGCATGCTATGCACTGAGGAACATAAAACATATAGTACCAATAGACACGCTAAGAGTAATCTATTTCGCTCATATACACTCTATTATAAGCTATGGTATAATTTTTTGGGGTAGCTCCTCCTATGCCAACAAGGTATTTATACTCCAAAAGAAAATGATCAAAATTATAACTAACACTAGACCTAGAGATTTTTGCAGGGAAGTGTTCAAGAATATGGAAATAATGACGCTATATTCTCAGTACATATATTCATTAGTTTTATACACAATTAATAATAAACACCTATTTGAAGCAAATAACGAAATTCATAAATATAAAACTAGGAATAACAATAATTTATACCATCTTCCTCAATATATTAAAGTTTCGACTAATGATCATAAATATTTTAAATCCACATTGAAGAGGTTCTTATATCATCATTCTTTCTACTCAATGAACGAATATTATGAATATAAGGAAGACAGAAGAATATAAACCTTAAGAGGCTGATTCACTGATACATTATTTTAACCCTGTTAATAGTGTATGATAATAGTAACAACTCACACATCGTAATTGTGATTGTTCTGATGTTATAATTGTTAATAACTATATGACCATTGTATTAAAATTATATTTAAGCACTTTACATCTGTATTTTTAACAGATATTTATACAACTACTTTGACAATTTCCACATCCTTGGTACTTTATCTATGTGTGGATATATGGAAAATAAAGTGAATGAAATGAAATGATGCTGTACAGGCAAGGCTAAATAGGGTAATAAAGCAGTTTGAAACTTGGTTCTTAAGTAACGACCTTATCGTTACTACAGATAAAACAAAGGCAATGCTATTTCACTTGAACAAAACTTGTAATTTAGTTATGCCTAAGATAGTATTTAAGAATACTGAAATCAGTTACACATCTGAAGGTCTTAGAATTAATACCTCAAACAATCTGAAATGGAATACCCACATTCAATTTTTATGTTCACAGTTAAACAAGGTATCCTATATGATCTCGTCAATGAGAGGTGACTTACACTAATCTATGTTAAGAAATATATATTTTACAAAATTTCAGTCTTTCATAAGGTATGGTATAATTTTATGGGGTGGAGAAAGAGAGAGTGTGAAGGTATTAAAAATACAAAAAAAGGGTTCTATGTTCAATTAAAGGACTGCATAAATGGGAGTCATGTAGACCAATTTTTAAAGAGCTAAAGGTTCTTCTCACAGTGACTGCATTATATATCTTTGAGGTGTTGATCGATATAAGAAGGCAAGAAGGAATTCAGACATATACGAGTAAAACACAAGAAGAAAATGTGATTTCCATGTTCCAAGCTGTAATACATCACTCTTCAAGAGGAGTGTGATGAACATGGGAATTAGATTGCACAACAAAATGCCAACTAGAATAAAGCAATTAGATAGTTTTACGGATTTTAAAAGAAAAAGTTATATTTACTGGATCACCCGTTTTACTCATTAAATGAGTTTTTTTAATTTGAAGAAGATAAAAAACAAATAACAACAAAAGTAAAACAAGATGTAAATAGGACTTCTTTTATTGTAAAAGTTGCTATTATGTAATCTGACTAATTTACTGGATAATTAATCACATGTGTAGTTGAATGAACTTTTGTAATTCTGGTTAAATGTTTGTATCTGATGTTAATTTGTAACAGCTACATCTATAGTACCATATATGAAAATACTGTATTCTATTACCTTCTGTTAGTGCATTACTACTATATTATTTATAAACTGACTTTATTGTGTACTTGACTTTCTGTGTATTGAGAAGTCTAATGTTACCGTGTAGACATAAATAAATAACTAAATCATGGTACTGGAACATATTGTGTTGTTCTATGTTGTTCTTGTGTGTAAATGTGTACTGCCACCGGGTGACAACCCAATTGCAGTTAATAAATATTATTATTATATGATGCTGTTCCCATTCATGCGGCAGATAAAGTGCTCAACTGTGATGTGAATCTCTTGTCAGCAGCATATGTAAGTGGTTTCATTGCTAGACATGTGCCATGTGGCATCAACTGTGATGACTGTACATGTCTCACATCCCCAATGATGTTGGGAACCAATGAGTTCATATATTTTGAAGAGTATGAGGAAGACAGTTTCTAACCTATCCTTCTGAGAAGCTGGTAGAGACTGTAAGTGCTTCTATGTCTCTGCTGGAGTTTAAGGTGGCAAAGGTTGCTCACATGAGTTCAGTTGAAGAGATGGCAGTTGCCAAGAAGGAGACACTTGATTTTGTATGGATTGGGTCTTTTGGTTGTTTGCTTCAAAGCCAAAAAATAGTAGATGGTATTGTGACACGTATCACAGGAACTGCTTTTCCATGGTGGTGCAAGCAAACCAACAGGTACATGAGTAAAGCAGGTAGACAGAGGGCTACAAATAGAAAGATGAAAATCCTATCCCAAAAGTCAGTAGAAAAGTAATGCCTCTTTGTTTTTTCCCTACAACCAGAGGTGTCTCAATTTACAGTTTATCTCCAGCCCACCATGTTCGCTGTAAGCATCATGGTCCATGTGAAATAACACACAGCTGTCATGACTCATGACGGCCAGGATAAAAAAAATACGTGAGTTATTGAATTGATGGAAGTGTATGTATGCAGCCACCAATGTGAGCTTCATTAAAAATTACATTTGAAACAAGACATGTGGGGTCAGCAGTGGAAAACATAACCGTGTTACAGATGTCTTTGATTCCAGTCCACATCACTTTTGACTAGTATAGTGCACTACAGTAGGATATATATGTAGAAATTAAGTGGCATTACTTTGTTTTACTGACTGACGTAACGTTCACGGTATCCACATCAGTACAGGGTTCGCAAGAATTGTATACATGTAAATACATGATTACTTTTATGTGCATATATCAGCAAAAGCAATCTCATTACAGGCCTGGACATGCCCTGAGGGTTCCAGGAGGTTGAAGCTCCCAGATTTCAAGAGTCGGCACATGAAGGTGGTAAAGTTGTCAGCCCCACGCACCAGCCGCCTTTACCCCCATGAAGGCTGAGTCAACCCCAGGGCTATAGTGCAGGCAGTACGATTATGTCAATGAAAAGTCAAATGACACCATCGGAAATCAAACCCATGACCTTCCGGCTTGCAACGCAGTACCTGAACCAACTGCGTCTCTGCGTGCCCACCCATATATCAGTAGCAGTTAATTTTCCGTACGTCATGAGAGGTCCCCCACCCCTGATGATCACATTTGTGCATAATTCAAGGAGTACTGCATATTGGTTCAGGTTTTGGTTAACTAACAGAAGACAGAAATATGAAGTACAATCACGTAATGCAACCCAAAATATTTCTCTGACTAGGGTACATTGAAACATGGAGTTTCCCAAAGATAATTTCTAGGGCCTTTGTTATCATACCATACATACATGACCTTCCTTTGTTGATGACACTAGCATCATAATTGCAAACATGTAAACAGGAATTTTGAAGACTTCTGTTCAGTGTCAAACTTAGTTCTTTCTCATGAATGAAAAGGATTGCTTCTAGTAATGCAGTCCCAAATGTAGATAAAACAAATACAGAGAACGTCCCTTTGGTGACTCCAAAATGTAAATTAATTGAACTAGAAGTCACAGACAGCCAACAAAGGGAGGTCACTGAGCCTGGAGGATGTGTGGAGGCTTAAAACCCCTCAACATAAAAAAATCAATATGTTATGAAATGTTACTACGCATAAGGAGTCATAAAATGTTGGCCCTCCCAACTTTGTTATTGGGAGATTTACAAGTTTATTACTCCACTGAGCAACAAGATGGCCCTGGTTAATGTAAAAGAAAAACTACTGTCGTCACAAGCCTTCAAGGAGTGTAGCGGCATGACTGCATGTACTGTACAGGGGCACGACTGCATGTACTGTACAGGGACATGACTGCATGTACTGTACTGTATTCCAGGAACTGAAACACCAAGTTTAAGCTGTTTATTCTACTAGCCATCCTACCTCAGAAAAAATGGATTTACATGGTCAGACAATAAAGTTCGCGAACTCATTGTGGTAAAAGTGCTACATACCTCATTGCTGAATACCACCATGGTTGCCTTCAAAGTACTCCCCTTGGGAAGCTATACACCGATGCCAGCGCCTAGTCCACCCTTCAAAACAATTTTGGAATCGGTTTTGTGGAATGGCCTTCACAGCTGCCATTGTATTACTCCTGATGTCACCAATTCATCAAAATGTCTTCCTTTCAATATTTCCTTTATCTTCGGGAACAGAAAAAAGTAATTGGGGGCTAGATCCAGTGAATAGGCAGGGTGTTCCAACACAGTTATTTGTTTAGTAGCAAAAAACTCCCTCACAGACAGTGCCATGTAAGCAGGTGCATTGTTGTGATGCAAGATCCATGAGTTGTTGGCAAAAAGTTCGGGTCGTTTCCATCTAACTCTTTCACGCAGCCTTTCCAGTACATCCAAATAGTAAACTTGGTTGACTGTTTGTCCAGTTGGTACAAATTCATAATGAACAATCCCTCTAATATCAAAAAAAGTCAGCAACATTGTTTTGACTCTTGATTTGGACCGACGGAACATTTTTTGGTCGTGGGGAATTGGCAGTCTTCCATTGTGCACTTTGCCGCTTCATTTCAGGGTCATATTGGTAGACCCATGTTTCATCACCTGTGATGACACGGCCCAAAATGTCATCTTGCCTCTCCAAAAGGTCTTGGCAAATTGTGACTCT
>Ga0136643_10019003_pt1 | contig 10377 bp, 3 predicted proteins | sample TergutLab28metaG_FD_96883 | JGI IMG/M metagenome (GOLD analysis project Ga0136643, IMG submission 96883) | Labiotermes labralis P1 segment gut microbial communities from Petit-Saut dam, French Guiana - Lab288 P1 (version 3) (version 3) | ecosystem: Host-associated > Arthropoda: Insects >... | reverse complement strand
AGGTCAGGAAATGCTTGCTATCATTCGGTGCAGAATCTTTTGTCTTCCAGGTTGCTATCCAAAAATTTAAAGATCAAGATTTATAGAACTATAATTTTGCCTGTTGTTTTGTATGGGTGTGAAGCTTGGTCGCTTACATTGAGGGAGGAAAGGAAGCTGAGGTTGTTTGAGAACATGGTGTTGAGGAGAATATGTGGACCTAAGAGGGACAAGGTAACGGGGGAATGGAGGAGATTGCATGACGAGGAGCTGAATGATTTGTACTCCTCACCCAATATTGTGCGGGTGATAAAATCGAGAAGAATGAGATGGGCTGGGCATGTGGCACGTATGGGTGAGGAGAGGGGGTGTGTAGGGTATTGGTGGGGAAACCGGAGGGAAAGAAACCACTGGGGATACCTAGGCGTAGATGGGTGGATAATATTAGGATGGATCTCCAGGAGGTGAGATGTGGGTATATGGACTGGACTGGGCAGGCCCAGGATAGAGACAGGTGGCGGACGCTTGTGAGTGCGGTAATGAACTTTCGGGTTCCGTGAAATGCGGGGAATTTCTTTACTAGCTGCAAACCAGTTAGCTTCTCAAGAAGGACTCTTCACCATGGAGTAAGTAAGTCATGAAGGGTGTGCAAAAAGACGGACAAGTTTAAAGTCAGTCTTAATATCGATTATTCTGTTGAAGAAATTAAGATAAAACCACACAAGAAATGTGCGGTACCTTGACAGCCACCAACAGATTGGTAATGTTTATTATGCGAAGGCAAATAGACATGTAGAGTGACACTGCTACATAAAACTGGTGGGGGGTGATTTGGGAAGAAGTGGAAGGCAAACATGGTGCCTCCAGCTGCGTTTATATTTCTGGGAGTACTGAGAGAAAACATCGAACGTTTGTATTAGGATAGTTAGCAGCTGAAAGCCTTGGAAAATAGAATAAACGTTGATGAAGTTCGGAACTGGACCGGATTACTATGTCAGGAGACGTGGTGCAAGCCACCGTGTGCCCTGCCGAACTATAAGTTTTTTTTTTTAAGTTTCCAGTAAAACGGACTAACTGACGTTTGCTTGCTTACTTCGAAAACGCCTTACATTCCTCATCTCTGCTACTTGGCATGAATTGGAAGCGTGAATAATGCCTTCATTTTCATCCGACAACCTGAAGAGGCAGAGAAGAATAGGCGTAGAGAGGAGGACAAGATGTAGGTCTAACTTAAAGCAATAAATAAATTCATCTGGCTGCTGAAAGGGTTTTGTTGCAACGCTGTTGTGAGTACGAAGCAGAATTTGGTTCCATTAAATGCGGAGAGTTTAGTGACTACATGAGTAACTGTCAGCTTCTCACAAAAGACTGCTGCCAATGGATGCGAAATAAAGACCACCCGGAATCGTTGTGATCCACTCGATCCGCTTCCACAACAGAACCGGTTTGCTGGTGTCTACCTTCTTGCCGAAATGTAAATGGGGCCCTACCAATGATGTCATTAATGGACTGCGCGTACATTCCGCTGTAATGCCATTGGCTGGTCCTTTCCAATCCCTGAATCTCTGAGACAGTTCCCTGTAGGATATTTCAAAGGTGAATATTAAAATTCTTATTCGTTGTACTCGTAATTAGTTCGATAATTCGGCGTGCATTACTTGTAAGAATTTATTGCCTATTTCTTGTGTTGAGCGAAAGAACTGACTGACGAGTGTCAACAGCGACGGCGGATCCCCCAACCCCCTATTACCTATTAAACTTTGGTCTTTTCATCCGCGGTGTTTTTCAGGAACTTAATTTTATCCTGTCGTTTCGTCGAAGATTGCTGTACCAGTAAATAACCTCCGAATGGCAGAATCATGAAAAATAATTTCCCGCTTAGTTAGCACTTTCTCTGCAAAATCATTTTCGTGGTCTTCCATCGTAAGGGAAGCACGCTGATTGGATGCCGGCGAGAATATTTGGACCAGCTTTGGAGGAAGTAACATTACACTGTGAGAAGTTACATAATCAGTATTCTTCACCAAATGTTACTGGGGTGATGAAGTCAAGGGGGATGAGAAGGTCGGGGCTTGTGGCACACGTGGGAGAGGTGAGAAACGCATACAGAATTTTAGTCTGAAGACCCAAGGGAGCAGAACAACTGCGGAGAATTTTGCGCAGAAGCAAGTGTAATATGAAAATCGACTTTAAAGAAACAGGTTGTTAGGACGCGGCTTGACTTCGTGTGACTCTGTAGGCTATAGCGTCGAATGGTGCACTGTTGTAAACACGGTGATGAACATTTGTGCTCCATTGACGACGACGAATGGCTGACTAGCGGCCTGGCTGATAGGTTTTGGAGAACGACTGTGGTACTTAAAGTTGATTCATTCGGTCTTTTTCTAACTTGCAGCCCCTCCTCCCCCCCCTCATTTCCATGTGATGGACGTGTTACGTGATTTCCGGTACAGCACACATTTCCGAGTTTATCTGTTTTCAGAAGGATCCACTTGCTGGCAGCACAGAATAATCGTGGTCTGTGGTCTTCACCCCACCCTTTTATTTGCTCTCCCTCTCCAATTATTTGTACTCCCCATCCTTTGCTGCATAATGGTCCAATCGTGCGGAATTTTATTGGGTAGTTATTTCAGTGAATCATCTGACGTTAGAATACCATTTTCAGAGTTTTTTTTTCCTTCAAAAATGACAGTTGTGTAGCGTGCTCGAAATTACTTGTGGTGAGTTATTTATAAACATTTGAACCAAATTATCGAATTCAGATTAATACTGTGGTTAGACCGAATGCTTTGCTTGTATCAAGCTTTTCTTGTTACAGGCATGCTTGATGGACGTGAAATAGGGGGGTCGTTTGTTGCAAAAAATATGGCGCTCCAAATGTGAAGGTAAAATTATCTCGTGCAATGAAATCGTGTGAAGTAAAGGTAAAGGTAAAAATCTTCACTGTACACGCCATGAAAGCATACAGGGTTAGTAGAGGTATATCTCCACACATCCTTAACCACGGCATTAGATGGAGGTGAGTGTTAACTTCTCGCCTGGGCCGCTTTACTGCCACGAAATAACGCCATTACCCATTGAATAGGAGGCTGAGTGGCCCCCAGAGCCGGTCTGGACGTTTTGAAGACGAGAAAAATCTCTTTGTCCTACCGGGATTTAAGCCCCAGACCGTAGCATAGTCGGTAAGCTATTCCGGCTCATATCGTGTGGAGGTATAGCTGCCAACATTTTTACTCGCTACGCCAAGTGGATGTGAGTGGTCGGTCAGCTTCACACCCCGTTCGCTGTACCGCCGGGGAAAGAGTTCCTGGCAGCCATTGAATAGAAATGTGTGTGGGACCCAGAGCCGGTTGGATGTTTTGGAGAAACATTTGATTTCTTCACCTTGCCAGGAATTCGAAGAAAATTATTTGTAATTATCGCATGATTTAGCAAAGTATGCTGTCGGGTTCTGTGCAGTATTGCGAACAGCATTCGTTTGTTCATCCGTAAGGACGATTCTGACGTGTGTCTAGCCTCTGGTTCGCCGCTAGTATGAAGCTAAACTAAGAAATTATTGCCTTAGTAACTCAACGGAGCATAGCCTTTCGCGATAGGCTAATAACTGCCAAATGTAATAGCATTTCGGCGTCCTCGTCTTCAAAGAGACCGTCTCGAGTCCCATGAATGCAGTCCACACTTGCTGCTCATTTTTTAAGACCCTTTTTAATATGGTGAGTTTTTAACACGGTACTGAGTATTGCAGAGCGAGAGAAGTCATCGGTCGCTCTGTCGCAGTTGATGTCCGCTCTACGGCGCGCAGTCCCTCGCTAACGCGGGACTGTATTGCAGAGCGTGTGATGTCGTCGGTCGCTATGCAGCAGTGCTGTTGTGAGCTGCTTGGTAGGTTCTGCAAGGGGGTTCCGAGTTCGGCTGGGCACTCTCTATTGACCATCCCATCAATGAATGTGTGTGCCGAGTGATTGTGTGCTTCGAAGTTTCTCATTTCTCCAGTCTTTGCTATATTCCTCTGAACATATCCTTCTTGATCCGACAGTTCTAATAATTTTCTCGGCAAGTACAATGAAAAAAAAAAAGAAAAACGTTTGTGTGCAGGCACTTATAGGCGATTCAACTGCCAAGGTTACTTGCGCTTTCTTATAACGTCTGTTGCCAGAAGGTTAAACCCCGCATATTTCCTGCATATGTATGTCTACATTTAACAAATAAATTGTTTTGATTCGGTTCTTAATTTACTTCTCTTGTTTGTAAGGGCTGTCTAAGTTCAAGAAACCCAGAAGCATTTTAAGACATGGGGGATTTATCACAGTGGATATGCAGTAGTATGATTTGTAGTATGATTTTACCGTAGTCATTCACTTGTTTGTGGCGTGTGTATATGTGGACGTATATAACAGTGCTAGACGATTCCATTGGCCGCGCGGTCCAACGTGTGAATGTGCGGCCCCTCCTTGGCTGGGATTGCGAGTTCGATTCCAGCCGAGGGCATTGATGTCTGTCTGTCGTGAGTTTAGTGTGTTGTCAGGTAGAAGTGTCTGCGTCGGGTTTATCACACTGGCCCAGAGGAGTCCAGAGACTATCTTGTGTCTGAGTGTGATCGTGGAGCCTCAACAATGAGGCCCTTTCCCAAAGGGGCTGTTGCGCCATGGGGAAATATAACAGAGCGGTCAGTAACTCAGGCTTTGCGGTGTTGAATTGTAAGATGCTTAGTGAATAATGAAGAGGAAAGCATGTGAAGAAAGCAGTCGCAGTGATGTAATTTGAGGTACTATGTTGGGTTTTGCTGGGAGAGCCTTAGGAAAAGCACGAAGTATCTATTGGGCAGCTGTTCTTCGGGCTGTGATTTGGTCGGGGGTCGTCCTGAATATGAAGCAGGATTGCTAGTTACTGGGCCGCGAAAATGCATGTTGTGGGCAAATATATGTTCAACAAGAGAGACTGAATACGTTTGTGGACAGACAGTAAGAAGAGTGAAGAAGGGAACCAATACAGGACGATCAGATATCGCTTCGAGCAGCTGTTAACGAATTCCAACAAAGAACACGAACCATTTCACCTTGTAGTGGTACTGCAGACCGAACACGCTATTAACTTTTCTTTATTCTTTTTTGTGGAAGACCCAACAATGATTCGTATTGGTCTAGTGGTCAGAGTCTCTGACTACTAATCATGAGGTCCTGGGTTCGATTCCCGGCTCTACCGTGGGAATTTTTCCTGAAGGGGAGGATTCCCGCGGTGACCATGGTCTGGGTAGGTTAGTAGAATTTAGGTTTAATGGCCCTCCCGGCACTACATCTTCCTCTATCACCACTCACATCGTCGGGACAACGTAACTGCGCCTCATGGGCGTCCCAGCCTCAGAAGTCGGTTACACTCCTGCCATGCCCAGGAGGGAGGACCACGAAGTCCACAAGGACATGTGGTGGCATTGGAAGATTCGTATAACGCTGTTTCAGTGTGAATCGTCGGTTCCCTGTCATGTAATGCAACTGGCCTAAACACAGAACATGTGAATCTGAGTAACGTACTTTCTCTCTGTTTTGAATTTTTACACACGAGTTGTTCCATTGTTATTTTGTTGTTGTCACGCCGTGGTCTAGTTTATTATGCATTGTTTGCAAGAAATGAATGAAAAACTGCAGCATTGGGGCCTTCTGTCTGCGCTTTTGTCTTTCATAAACTACTAAACCGCCGTTCCCAGTGATCGCACGGTCTAAGGTGTGAGTCTGCGGCCGCTCGCTTGCTGGAATTGTGGGTTCGAATCTTGCCGGGGCATGGATGTCTGCCTGTTGTGAGTGTCGTGTGTTGTCAGGTAGAGGTCCCTGCATCGGGCTGGTCACTCGTCCAGAGGAGTCCTACCGAATGTAGTATGGTGTACCATGAGCAGGATAAATTCCACAACAATAATGTACTCCGGTTTTATTATAGTTACTAACGAAATTTAGTCTTTTTTGGTGTTCACAAGTGTTCGTCTTGAATTTTGCCAAGGTAATGTGATTTACTGCAGTTCTAGAGAAAGACAACAATATCGAGAAAGTTAATTTTATCAGAAACTTGGTTACGTAAGGCTGGGTAAACAGAAGATACCGATAAGCTCTGATTTTAAGACTTAGTTGTCTGATACAAGACGCTTCAGCTGTGTCAGTTGTTAGTGTGCTGTAGAATTGGCTGTAGAAAGTTGGTGAATTGTGTTGCTATACGTGCATGTTGCGCACCGTTTGGGCGGCGTATCATGTGTGAAGACATATTGTTGCAAGTTTTGGGTGGTCTCCAAATTGGTCGAGGTTTTCAATGTCAAAGAAGGGAATTCTGCGGGATAGACGCCACCATGATGTAAGTCAGTAACTGTACTATTTAACTTGTTGCATTCCGATGCGCATAATTAATGTACAGAATGTGGAGTGAGTGTACCTTCATAGTATTCCGGCATTTGTTAGTGCAGCTTGCCACGTTGGCATGTAACACTTTAAGGTAACTTGGTGTATTTTGACGCGCATAATTAATAATATTATAGTGGTATGTTGATTTAAGATTCTGTCTATGTGCATTATGTAAGTACCCTTGTATTGTTTTTAAGTTCTGTCTAGGTACATTATGTCAGTATTTCATTGACTGTATATTCTGAACTGATCACATTTCCTTGTATAAACTTGATTTGTCTTACTTATGTATTATAATCACAAATTACTATCACATGTGTCTTATTGTCGAGACTCATTTTGTGCTATGCCTGTTGTTATCTGATGATAAGTTCTATATCCACTCTGATGGATCTCTGGAATACTAAATAGATGAAAGAATGAATAAAAAATAATTAACAATAGTGGCATGAGATGTCCCGGTATATGACTTGAAAATGTTCAAATATGACCAAAGCATGCAGTAAGTTATAGAGTATCAGCAGTAGAAAAAGAGCGAGTGGCTTCACTATAGTCCCTAATGACACGAAGATCTTTGTTAGTTCGATTGTATCTCCTTGCTGTTTTAAAGTGAGGTTAAGGTAATATGGCAGCCTGGTATTGGCGGCCAGGCTTATTAGGCCTTTCCCCCTCATATTATATAGATCCTTGGGCTTCAAGAATATACGGCCCAAGGTTCTGTATATTTTGCATGCTAGAGCCGGACAGTGACTCACCAAATGTTCACTATATTTTTTTTCGTCCCTGCGCAGTCGGCAGTCTTGCCACTGTGTGAGTCCAAGTTGAACCGCATGAGCCCTAAGGGTTGTGTGGCCTGTTAACAGTCCCACAGCGGATTCTGCCTACTCATTGCCTGAAGGACTTTTGTTGTACTTGGCAGAAGTTCACTCATTCGAGTCTTGGACTGGCGACAAACTTTACAGGTCTTCCACCTGTTCAGGTGCTCCTGTTTCAAATGACTTCTGACGACTTCTTTGGTCACAACAGAGGGGATGCCAACAATTTGATCATAAGGGGCTCCACTAGCCCCTTTCGTGGTCAGTTTATCTGCTTCTTCGTTTTTCGGTATTCCATGATGCCCGGGAATCCATACTAAAGTGACTTAATTAAATTCACTTAGCTTTTCCAGCGCTTGCGTACTCTGCCGAACCAGAACCGATTGGGTGGTGGCTGTTGCAAGTGCTGCTATAGCTGGACTGCTGTCAGAACAGATATAGTCAGTTATAGGAACTGTCGTAAAATGTTTCTTTATGGTGGAACTGTGTTAGCACGGATACTGAATTCGTGTTTCGTCAGCATCTCAGTATTTTTCAATTTATTGTACGTTTTGTAACGATGCGATTGTACCGTACATTACTTAGCCAGGTACAACTGTGGTGAACGATTTAGCTAGTACTGAAGCTTTAGGAGTTCGCGTGTTCTTTGTCGAGTGCCAAGTAAAAAAAAAAAAGTAAAGTATGCCCTAGAACAGGCCACGAAGGCCGAGAGGGGGGTGTAGAGATGTACCTCTACTCTTTCTTTAACCTCGGCGCTAATGGGGTGGGTGGTCATCGCCACGCCCCGGCCCCTTTACCCCCAGGAAAGACCCGGTGCTATTGTAGAGGAGTCTGGGTGGGCCCTAGGACCGGTCCGAACAAGTGCGGAAAATCTCGCCCCGCCGGCGTTCGATCTTCGGACCGTCCAGCTCATAGCGAGTTGCTATACCGACTGCGCTATCCCGGCTCGCGAGTGCAAAGCAATATAAACCCCAATGTCAACGAGTGTCCAGATGCTACAAAATCAAGACGAATGGCTGAATGTAGGTTGAAGGGGATAAACAATTTGCGACATGTTCATGTTCCCATTAACTCCGAAACGCGAGAGAAATTTTTGCGAGAAAAAGAAAAATCGGTAGTGAAGGAACCGACTTTTGGCAGCAGTATAATTAGGTTGGCAGTCTGTGCAATAAATCTAATTTGCTTGCTGCTTCCGGAAGAGCCCCCTTTCACTCAGACTAGATAAAACTGCTGCCTTAAAGGGTGATCGATTCTCGCCATGAGTACGCCCACTCCGCTAAGTGCCGCGAAAGTATTCCGTTCATTTTACTCAAATGCATGTGTTCACACCAACTGTTACGCAAGAATGAGGATGGAAACAGTACTTAGCTGGAGCGTTGGCGTCCGTTCTCACAGTCCAGTAAACATGCGACCAACTCTTGGACTGTGATTGGTTATTTATTATCAGTGAAAATTTGAGTTGCGTTAAAATATTGCAATGTATGAGCGATTACTAACCAATTAAAGTGGCCACTCGGTCTGGCGTGTGTCGTTTAAGAACTAGGATCTTGGGTTGGAATGTCGCTTCGCTTGTGTATGTGCGTGTGTGTACGGAGTCCTTCGATGGGCAGGTCCTTCGTTCAGTGAGTCTTACCATATGCCAAGCAACAATATTAATAAACCGGGAAAATGGAGTGCTTTGGGTAGTATTGGCCTGTATCGCTTTCCATACAGACCGACTGTAACTATATCTGTACTCAAAGACACTGGAATTTGTGCCTCGTTAAGTGTACAAATGTATAAAAATAAACCTTGGCAAGGGTGAGAAAAGAGCAAAAGAAGAAAGATTAGTCGCCTATTTAAATCAGAATTTTGCCTGTATATTGAGGATGGCTAATGATATCGTATCGTCATGTTAGGAATGTCCTCTCTTATGTGTTGTAAACGTCTTTATGAAGAAGTTGCCAGCACTGCTGCAACTCTCCGGAGTCCAGTCATCTGGATTGTATCCTGATAGAATCAAACAATCTTCCTTGTTTTGACTGTGCTGAGCAGCTATAAAGATGAACCAGGTTCTGAAATGCAAAGACCTTATTTGCATTTAGTGCGTAACTTTAATGTTTTGAGTAATTTCTTTCTGCCTGTGTAACTTTTAGATTAAACTGATATGGGCAACAAATCCATTAGTGTAATAACACTTTTGCAGTGTATCCGTTCTTCACCGTCAGCATCATCTTGACTCATTCAATGAAAGTTTTTGGTTAATTAAATTCTTATTTGTGTACATAACTGTAATTCATGCCTCTACAATTCACATTTTTTTGTGAACTTTATTTTATAATTGGTACATAGTTCATAATAATTGTTCTACATGTCTGTTTTTGAAACATAGTGTTGGTAACATTTCAGTTGAAAAGTTAACTGTTTGATAAGTACAGAAGACTTTTTCCCTCATTTTCAAATTTAATAGACTTGTGTGAGCCTTGTGTTTGTGTGTGTATTTTAGATCGTCTTTCTTCAGTGTTTTCTGCAAAACTATTTTCATTTCAATTTCATAATAATAACAGACCACAAATCTGTCTAATTACTTACTTGTGTGTGACAGTAAGGTGCTTGATTATATGTTTGTTAGACAAATGTAAACCAGGATTTGCTGTAACACCTCTCCGAGCCTCTTTGTTCTGACTTGAGCATGTTCAGAGTTCTTGTCTTCTGAAAGCAAGATTTAGAGGTTAGCATTGTCATGTTACTGATTCCACAGCAGAAAGCTCAACATCTCTAACAAACAAGCTGCTTATTGAAAAAACCTTCAGTCATTTCAATCTACTTTACATCCCCAGAAGTCATTCATGTAAGACCCTTTTTAACAGAGGCCTACTTATACATCTTATAATCCTTCCAGCCGCACTATTACCCTGGGGTTGACAGCCTCTAACAGAAATGAGTACCAGGAATATTTCCTGGGGGTAAAGGCGGCTGGTGCGTGGGGCTGACAACCTTACTACCTTCATGTGCCGATTGTCTTGAAACCTGGGAGCCTCAACTTCCTGGAAACCTCAGGGCCTGTCCTGGCCTGTAATGGGATTGCTTTATTACTTACTTACTCCATGGTGCAGAGTCATTCTTGAGAAGCTAGCTGGTTTGCAGCTAGTCAAGAAATTCCCCGCATTTCATGGAACCCGAAGGTTCATTACCGCACTCACAAGCGTCCGCCACCTGTCCCT
>Ga0136643_10019002_pt1 | contig 10377 bp, 6 predicted proteins | sample TergutLab28metaG_FD_96883 | JGI IMG/M metagenome (GOLD analysis project Ga0136643, IMG submission 96883) | Labiotermes labralis P1 segment gut microbial communities from Petit-Saut dam, French Guiana - Lab288 P1 (version 3) (version 3) | ecosystem: Host-associated > Arthropoda: Insects >... | reverse complement strand
TCGGTGCAGAAAACCATATGCTGCAACTCAACATCTAATGCTCCTGATGATGGGCGTATGTACCCGAAACATGTAGAGCTAAGAATATATCAATAAAATTACCTTGTTGCATCAAGTTGGCATTCCACATTATTTCAACTGAAAATAGTTTACAGCCATTTCCAAACACACTTTAAAATATGTTATTCTTAAATTATGTCAACATTCGATGTTATAAGCCTATAGTCTGAGATACTGTCACCATTTTAAATAAATCTCTACAAATTAAATAAATAACAAGTGCAGTTTTATTGCCACGTTTATAGGAGGATGCCGTTGGACTTCGTGATCACCATGTTGTTGTCGTTTGTATCAGCAAAACATTTTCCGAGCGTAATGCATAAAAACGGAGGAGCAAAACTTGGTACTGGTGTTTCTCAAAGATTTGATAATGATGGTGATCACGATCATGATGATGATAATGGTGATGATGATAATCATCATTATCACCATTAACCTGGACAAGATAAATTAGAATTTTGGCAGGGACAGTCAATTTTCTCATCATCACCAAACCTAGACCAAACCTCAAGCCTAGCAGGCTACCACCGATGAGTCTGGTGCCTGACGTAAAGTGAAGGGAGCATCTAGTGTCGAGGTGAAGGATACACGGAGCTATACTCCAGCTTTATCATTCGAATTCATGGTGTAATACTTAAATAAGTAGGCTAGAAACTTTACCTATCTCATCATCATCAAAATTATTCTTGTACGGTAACTTCCAATGAAATGTAATAGATTTGAAGTTTCAAAAGACTTTCCTCATGCAGTACATTTTTAAAAAGAGTAGAAATGATTGGTTGCATGCTTTGAGCTGAAGGGGGGGGGGAGGGTTGAGGATCAAGCTGCTGCTGGAGTAAACGGACGCTAATCGGCTTCGATGTTCGAAATTCGAAATGAGTTTTCCCTCCGCTTGGTTTTCTAAGTAGGCGGGAGTCGGTACAGGTTTGCCAACTGTCTTTTATTAATCCAAACATCCGACAGAATGGGGGAGCCCTCGTGGCCAGTCGCAGTTGACGGCAAGAAAGGCTCATATCTACTCTTGCACAGAATTCCCGAGGTGGCTTCTGCCACTTCGCTGCAACGAGTTCCACGGGGCTCCACATCCCAAAGGCCTATACGTACAGGAAACGTAAGTGATCACTTGCTTCCACCTGCTGCCTTGTTTAAAAATGTCTGGAACTCGGTGTCCATTCACACATCCATTTACGTGGATCATAAATTATTAAGCACAGCCTTAAGATGGTCTTTACACTGGTATACATCCATTAGGAAGTACAATACTTATGGATCGGTCACAAGGCAGATACGGTCCCGAATTTCAAAATATCGTGTTCAATTCAGGTTTTGATTTTGCTCATAATTGTCTGGATTTTAGACATTTATTTACATATGAATGTATACACATAAACTGAAACCTGTGATCTTGGCTGTTTTGAGACTTTATGCAGCGTAGGTTCGTAGTTGTTTACGGACGCATCGAGACAATCTATCGGTTGAAGACGGAACCCACAAATTTTCCCGAATGGCTGTAACTAACTACCAATTTATGCTGCGTATCATCACCGAAAAACCAAGATCTCATTTACACCTCGGCGGGATCCTCAGATCAGGCACAGTGAGGCCTGTCTTAAGCGGAACCTGGGCATAAGAAACTCCTCTTTAGTTTGAAAACATTTACGGTTCCGACAAACCTAACTGCAAGTAACGTTATAAAAAATAAGCATGATATAGTGAAACAGGACTCAGTTAATGATTTTATTAAGGGGTATTCTTATATTGTTTCTTTCAACGACATGTTTCGGCTCTAGTTATGAGCCATCTTCAGGTTGATTACCTTTTTCTTAGTAAGGCAAAATATACAATTAGCAATGCTAATTGAATATTTGTAAGAAAACGCCTTAATTAAATCATTAACTGAGTTGTGTTTGACTATATTCTGTTTATATTTTATAATTCTCTACAACACAAGAGGGATGTCTCACGTAAAAGTTGCAAGTAGTGCATTAAATGGAAACTTCCTGCCAAGAAAAACAATCTCTCCCGTGCTGTATTTTTAGAGGCAAGTTCCACTCTATGGGCCTACATATGCCTGTATATAACCTCACGCAAAATTTAGGAAGTTTAATGTTTTTATGGATTTTTCTTTAAAATTACATTATTATTATTATTAGCACAGGATTGGCATAAAACTTTTATTTTCCTTCATTAATAAACAATTTGCCTGGTATTTCTGTGTCAAACAAAGCAGCGACCTTTGTTTGGACATAGTGACAAACAAGAGGGATAAGCTTCTTTCACGATACAATGACTAGTCGAGATTTACATTCGAGGCCTCCACTACACGAAGTAGATATGCGACAATACCGTTCTCGGTTTTCGACAATATCTTTATCCTTTAGTGGCTTATTTTATGATGATGTGAGTACCTCAAACTCCATAGCGTCGATGCTAGAGTGACTAGTGAATGAGCTGAGTAGAATTTTGCGGGAAAAAATCGTGTTTTAATGAATGTACAATCGCGGCACACGCATGGAAAGACTGAGGAAACAGATAAAAATAGCCGGAGAGCCGACGCCCCAGCCAAACCTCGAACCAGCCTTCTTCCGAATAAGAATATAAATTATTACCACATTATGAGACTACTTGACAGCAGGTTAATTAAAATCTAAATATTTCAAATAATGAGCAATTTGTAAAATATTGATAATGATTAAAAAATCCATTACTACGTTGCTAAAGCCTGTTACGTAAACAGGACCAGTAGTGTGCGTACAGCTGGGGCGCCTTCGCGTAAACACTGCTGCCCTGAAAACGCAATAATAATTTCCCCTTCGACTATTGAGCTACATATATTTTTGCAACAATGTACATACCGACAGTGTTGCCCTTCAAATACAAATATGTGTTCTGTTTAATATAATTAACCGATTTTATGTCGCTGTCAGCAATATAAACTTATTCTTATAACAAAACCAAACAGATGCACTAATTTCTCAAATTTATTTTTGGAATAGGACTCTACAAGTTTCGGACAGTATCTGTGTCTATCATCAGGATTCTAACACGTACACACAGTAATGGTATATGTAATACATGTTATGCTGACTGCAGTCAGCATAACATGTATAACATATACATATTGCTGTGTGTACAGTGCTAGAGTTCTGATGATGGACAGAGATACTGTCCGAAACATGTAGAGTTCTATTCCAAAATAAATTTGAGAAAATAGTGCATCTGTTTGGTTTTATTATAAGAATACATCACGATGCACGGTCCTCAGAATGTCAAAATATAAACGTACTTATTTCTTCACGTAAAGTGCTTGATACTTTCGTCCGATTTCAACAGAATTAGAATTTTTTTGACATATTTTAATAAAAGTTTTTTATACCAAATTTCAAGAAAGTTCTTCTAATGTGAGACTCGCTGATACGTGTATAGCGGAGCGACGGACGGACGGACGGACGGATGAAGACCAAGACAAAGGTATTAGACGCTTTACGAGAGCACGCTAACACATTAAGAGCCATACACCGCATTATGCTTCCATCTGTCTTTCATTAACTTACTTTTGTTTTAATGTCGCAGTGAGTAGCACAGGTTACGTGGCATCGAATTGCAGAATGCTTAATAGATAATGAATTTAGAAGGAAATGGAAGGTAGCGACGGATAATAACTCGTGCTACAGCGTAATTTGTTCGAAGGAACTGAGGAACACCAAGCAAACATCAGTTAGGATATTTGGTAATTCAACCGAGGTACGAACAGACCATCTTCTCAATACATATCCGAAACGTTAACATTACAGCAGAATAACTAACGTGTGATTGACATAGGCCACTCTTTCCGCACTGCGCCACTTGATCAGGAAAAGGAGATTAGCATGCTTACACATTCATCCTGTTATTAGTTTCCGCTGACGGTGGATTCCATATAAAGAGTTGGCATTTCTATGCACGCAGACAGAAAGCCTGAGAGCGGTCATCGCTACAAAAGAACTGTCGGGCGTTTCTGTTGCTGATTAAAAAAAGAACACGGTATTCATATAATGCATAAAGGTAAAAAGAAAAGCAAGTGACTTCCCCATTTGCTCTTTGTACGACCATGGTAATATTAGCAAGCAGACGTTCCAACAGTAATTCTAATTGGAAATTTTTATGTACTTGTTGTCTACATGGCTGATGGTTCAAACGTCCAGCTACTGTCTTAAACTGACTCAATATACAAACGTTCCCCTTTATCAGCAAGCCCCCCCCCCCCGGCCCCACAAAAAAATGTACGGCGCGCGCGCGCACACACGCACGCACGCACTAACACACATCAGTTTTCATACTCCTAAATGTTTCGGTCATTAATTATTATTTTCAGGGAGAACATTTTTCTAAGTGTCGTTGCCAATGCGTTATTCAGCACAATGCATTGCCAAAGGACTGTAAAATATGTGTAACGTCATTCGTATGAAAATATTTTGTGTACTTTTTTGTAATCGTAATTTTATTTGACATAATACAGCTGCGATTATATCAAAAGGATATATATATAAATATATATATATATATAGTACTAATTTTTTTACTACTTCGACAAAGCATTTTGCAGTGTAACACTGATATTGGCTCTCTACGTGTGTGTTATACCGATGCCAGTGGCCGCGCGTTCTAAGGCCTGAATCTGTAGCCACTCGCTTGCTGGAATAGCAGGTTCGAATCTCGCCAGGGTATGGAATCCTTGAGTGTTTGTGTTGTCAGGTAGAGGTCTCTGCGACGGGCTGATCACTCGTCCAGAGGTGTCCTAACGAGTGTGGCGTGCGTGAATGTGATCTCAAAACCTCGACGATGAAGAGACCCTGGCCCACTAGGGATGTGGAGCCATAAAAGGAACATGCATATTATGTTAACGTTTGCAGCTATTGCATTTGAACCAAATAATTGGTGTACTGAATCCATTAACTCATGTATGGTCTTTTTCCCTTCTAATTCTTTCAGATTTAACTCGCTACTAAGTTTGGGTCACAGGATCTGTCCAGCCTCCAGGCTTGCTCCTTCCAACACAAGTGGTGCTATATAATAATTATGTATACTGTGATTAAACAAGAATGGGAGACCAATTAGTACACAAATATATTGCTATAAAGTGTTACTGAAATGCTTTATAATCTTGTAATTGAAACCAACTTGGTGCACAATTTATTCTTAGCTTATTTCGTCAATTTTATTTATAACCTCTACATGTTTCGGACCTCTCCAGGTCCATTAACATATTTGTACCATGCATCCTGCTATTATCAAAGTTTTTTTATTACCAACTGATGCACAAGAGAATTGTTTTCAAAGGAGTATTAAAATTTACATTAAAATTTCAATAGCTACATAATTTTCATATTTGTACAGTGCATCCTGCTATTATCAAAATTGTTTATTTAAGAATAAATTTTGCACCAAGTCGGTTTCATTTACAAGATTATAGAGAGATGCACGATCAACAGAATACAAAATTTAGAACACGAAGTACGTTGTATTACTAATCTGACTCCATTCCGTGTTGAATTACAGTATAAATAATATGTGGCACCAAGGGTTTTGGAAGGAGCAAGCGTGAAGGCCGGACCGATTCTGTGCCCGAAGCCAAGTAGTGAGATAAATTTTAATTCATGCAATGCAAAAAGCCTATAATGTCAACGAATTTGTGTGTCATCAACCATCGTCAGACCAGACAACCAGGTGCCTGGCTGTTCTGAAGTCAACCGGTTTGTAAGAAAGGAGAGACAGACTAGATAGCAGCATTTCAATCGATTTGTGCTGTGACACATTGAGCAGCAAACAGGCACTAAAATAGGCAGTGCAGGCATATACAGAGTTAGGCAGAATTCCTTACGATGGATGTGCCTTATCGCTTATTTAGCTATACGATGGCTCCTTCCTAGCTCACTCTATAGATCTGAATGCTAAGATGATTAATTAATAGCAGTTACAAATGCAGGGGGATGCTGTAGCGGTCAAGCCGAAGAAACCCCCCCCCCCCGGCAATGACCTGAACCCCCCAAAAAAAATCAAACAGAGTCTTATTAAGAACTCCCGGTATGCTAGCCGATATTTCAACCCAGAGCCTCTCGGACCCATAGCTTTATCTTTCTTGTTTGAATAATACCCGTGTCTTCGTGACGTAATAACTAAGCTAAATTTTAGATACATGGGCAGTTCAAATTTGAAATATTGAAAGCAAGCAAAAAGCTTTTTTTTGAAAGTGTATTAAAATAGCAGAAGGCGCTAGAAACATTAGACTGAAGAGCTGGATCATACTTGCTTATTTATTCAGACACTGCAGACTTCAAGAAAGCGGTTTTTGGGATTTTGTTTTAGTGCATGAAGCTTGAAGCACATACTAACCTTCGCTACGGAGTTTATAAGTTTCCTTTTCAAAAATGTGCTGATGAATAATAACAGTTATAATAACAGCACGCCTCTTTTCGAAAAGAAACCACTAAGACACCACCACGAGATTTTCGAACGTGGTAATTTGTTGAGCTCAAAGAAATTACCTTGAACATAAAAACCGTATGTCGAAAGCCTAATTCAACTGCGCGCTCATTCACTATCAGAATTTGTAATGTCAATAATTTGGTTTTTTGACGTCTCTTGTAAAGTGTAGTTTCTTTGACAGGCGGCGAGTGTGTGACGGTCAGTCCACTGGAGGTGTTGCTGCGATCCAGATAGGAAATTTTATTATTTTACTTTTGTTTTTATTTATTGAAACAAATATGACTGAAGTGTAGCTATATCGTACCTGCCGAATCACCTGCAGACACACCAGCAACTCGGTTTATCATCCACCGTAACGAGCGGTCAAGATGGCCACAAGCCGTCCTTCTTGAAACACACGTGACGAGAACGGAAGTGACACAGCGGGTCTACAACGTGTCGGAAAGCTTCTGGTTTTTTTTTATAAGGGAGGGGGGTTGATACATCGCAGCCTTCAGGTAGACATTAGATATTTTTATTCTCTAAATCTAAACAGCAAAAAAACCGGTGGCCATATTATTTGGCCTAAAGGGGAGCGCAGTTTTAGGTCACCTCCACCGCAAAGAAATGAAGCCCGCTGAGTGTGTTTAAAAAAAAAGTACTGAAAGGTACTTTTCGTCTTGAGAGAGAGAGAGAGAGAGGAAGCACAAGGAGGCTGGCGAAAATCCACGAGATATTATTAGTGTAATAAAACAAAACCAGGAAATGATGGGCGTAAAATTCAGTTTGTTTGGGGGAAATGAGAAACGCATTAACTGTTCTCGTAAAAATATGAAGGAATATCCTACTTTGAATACTCAGCTGAAAAAGTGTCCATCGCATTTAAACAATATTAATACGTAGCTCGCGACAGTGTGAGTGGAATTCACGGGGCCCAGGATCGTGTCTAGCTTTATATCCTAGTGAAGAAGGCAATGAAACTGTAGGCTCCGTCAAAAGCAGGGAAATTTTCACCACCTAACAGACGGAACAATGGTTTGGCCTTTCACTTTTCTCAGTCAATTATTTAGGCCTATTAATTTTGCTGACGACATGGAAGGCACGTAAATCAATATAGTCTCATTCCCATAACTAGAAACTTTTCATTGAAGTGACAGAAGACAGCTGTTACGTACATTGTGATGTTCCCTTCAACTAAACGGACGTTTAACACTGAACAAGAGGCGCTGTAAGAGGATGCAGACGATCCGAACTGCATACCGGCATGCAGTTTGTGTGGGTAAGCAGCTACAACTGCATTAAGTCAGCACTGTAATCTCAGTCCAAATATTTCGAAAGACGCTGCGTTGCAGTAAATAGTGTCCTTATTATGGACGTCACCCTTCGTACTGAATTGTTCCAAATAGAGCAGTTAAGAAAAAGACTGTCTTTCCGACTCTAGGCCTCACATTGCCAACAGAGAGGGAATCCTTACAAAGAACGACAGGATATCGAAATAAATTTTAATGGTATATAAATATATACTATATACATAGGTGCGCTCGAGATAATGTTATCTACACACGGACTGAGTGGAGTCCTTGCAAAGTGCCTCACCGGAATAGAAAGAAACCCTTGTGCCCCATGACGAAACACGTCCAGATTCTGCAGTATGAATTCGGAACACCCCAAGAATAAGAACAAGGGACAAATAATACCGCCCGTTTTTGCCACTTAGTAATATACTTGTAATAATGATAAGTGAGAAGACAAATCTTTAAGATAAAGAATTTTTCACTCCTGATCCATACAAGGAAGGTTCTAGTCTGAACCCCGTCTTGTTGGTGAGCTTTGCTGATTAAATAGCCAAAGCTCCTTCCACAGTAACTCGACCATGTACCGGTGCAACATCTTCAGCTATAGTTCTCCACAGACTTTACTAGCCTTACTACTCAACACACTACTCACCTTTCTTTTAAACATGTAAACATGACATGTGAATAAAGAGACCAACTTGATGACACTTGCTTTATTATTTCTGTGGTTTGGCCAAACCACAACGTAACACCAACACACAACGAACCAGAGCAACACAACCCATGAAATAACTCAACAGATAAGTCGCAAGCTCCTGAGGATGGATGTATTAACATCCGAAACATGTTGAACATTAAATAATGAAATAATAAAGCAAGTGACATCAAGTTGGTCTCTTTATTCAACTATCAAGATGATGCACTGTCCAATAAACATAAGATGTATACGTGACTTTTGTTGATTACTCAGCAAATGAATACAGAGACGAGCTGTAGGTTCATGGGCTGTTAACTTCTCGGTAGTGAGTTCAGAAAGACAAAATATGAGTACTTATGGCTATTTAAGTGAGCAAAGTAAAGGTTGAACCGTTTTGTCACCTTCAAACTCTTCGTCAATTTGTATAATTCATATTGAATCCAAAGATTTGTTTTGACGAGTGATTATCAGCATTTACAAGATGCATGGTACTCCAAATTCTGTGCTGAGGATGGAGGCAGGATGTTCTTCCGAAGAAATGGCATCGACTAATCAGAATTTAACCATAATTTTGAGAGAGTGTTTTTTTCCAAAACTTTTGTATCTACCAAGCGGAGAATCTGTACCCTGCAAATGGGGATAGGAAATTCTTACGGCAGTTTAATCCCACAGTCCGGAATATTTATAACCTGAAGAAGGGAGCAGGATGTTCATCAAAACGCTGGAGACAGCATAAAACCTGCAGAGTGTTGTGATACAGAAAATCATAATATTAATCTTCACCGTCGCTTAAACCTCAGGTATGAGTGTTACTTATGGCTGTATCCCATTTCTTTCAGGGTTTCCTCAGCTCAAGTCATCTTTCAGTTCCGGCGGCTCGTGCATGACAGGTAAGCAGAGCACACGATCTTCTTTGGGCTGCCTGTGAGTGTAATATCATGAGACGAAATTTAGTTGTGTCGTTTGATTCACACACTTGTATGGAAAATGTAAACTGGCATTTCAAACGCATGGAACAAATATTAACGCCCAGTACAATCTCTCCTCCAAATTGAATAACTTTTCAACGAACGTACAGTTCGTGCAGCGAAATGGGCCAACAATACTGTTATCACCACCATCACCACCACCACCACCATAATCGTATTCTTCTTATTATTATTATTAGTAATAGTAGTAGTAGTAGTAGTATTAGTATCCCTTCCACTTCCCTGCTTACGCTAGGACCAGACTCTGCTGTGAAATCTATACACCTACGTCTCAATTCCGTCAGAATGCAGTGTGGATTCACGCAAAAAGTGGTTACTAAATGATCAGAACAGACCATCTGCCTTGTGTAAGAGATCAAAGGGTCGGAGGAGACAATCTGCCTTAAGTGACACAGCAAGCGGTCATAATAGAGAGTCTAGCTTAAGTAAAGTAGTAAGTTCCTCCTACTCGTGCCCTAAAGAAGTTTATTGGGTTTCAAATTTTGCTAATGAAGAACTTTGTTCTCCACTAATTGTGACAAGGGTTAGAAACCTGTCTCAATTTAAATTAATTTTAGCTGTCTTTTGCTATTTCCATGCTTTGCAATTTGAAGATTATGAAAGTATGAACATTACATGTGTTTTGACGATGACTGCAGTTCCAAACATAAACTTAGAATACACATCCGTTTAGCTTTGAAAGCACAGAGTTCTCTGTGTTCTATACAAATTTACTGACACATTTCCCTATCTATATTCCCTTATTTCTATCACAAACCTTTCCCATATTTGACGTTCATAGGGTCGTGCATCGTAATATTATTTATATTGTGAAACCAACTAGATGCACCAATGTATCAAATTTATTTTATTTTGGAATGACACTACATGTTTCGGACGGTCTTGAACTCCT
>Ga0136643_10018999_pt1 | contig 10378 bp, 11 predicted proteins | sample TergutLab28metaG_FD_96883 | JGI IMG/M metagenome (GOLD analysis project Ga0136643, IMG submission 96883) | Labiotermes labralis P1 segment gut microbial communities from Petit-Saut dam, French Guiana - Lab288 P1 (version 3) (version 3) | ecosystem: Host-associated > Arthropoda: Insects >... | reverse complement strand
TTTTTTCTCTTCCCGAAAATCAAGTCTGCGCTCAAAGGAACCAGGTTCGAGTCCGTGGATGCAGTGAAAGCAAAAGCGACGCAACTCTTGAACAGCTTAACACAAGATGACCTGCAGCACTCCTTCCAACAGTGGAAAATTCGCATGGAGCGGTGTAGGGATCGGGGAGGGGACTACTTTGAAGGGGATAACATTTCGATTGTCTGATTTTTTTTTCAAAAAAGGGTTAGAGCATGAATCCGGTTTCTTTATTGCCACACCTCGTACTTATTGAAATTGAAGATGCTATGGAATGGAAATGAATGTGGAAAAATACTAAAGTAATGAGAATCTCAAGGCTGTCATCTGCAGTATGGATTGTGATAAATCAAAAACAACTGGAGAATGTGGATTATTTTTACTGTTTGGGTAGTGTGATAACATGATGCAAGATGTACATTTGAAATTAAATTAAGGATTTCCATGGCAAAAGCAGCATTCAAGAAGAAGAAGGAGGAGGAGGAGAATCTTCTCACTAGCCAGTTGGGGTTAAATGTAAGGAAAAAACTAGTATGATGCTACATTTGGGGCATAGCTTGGTATGGTGCTGAAACTTGGACACTTAGGAAAGTGGATCAGAAGTACCTTGAAAATGTTGAACTGGGGTGCTGGAGAAGGATGGAGAACATGATTTGGACTGATTATTTGAAAAATAAAGTGTGAGATAAAGGCATGGAAAAAATGAACATCCTGCATACAATAAAAAGAAGGAATGCAAAATTATTTGGTCATAACATGCATGTAAACTACCCTTACAAAATGTGTTATTGAAGGAAGGATAGGTAGGAAGTATAGAATTGATGGGAAGACAAGGAAGAAGATGTAAGCAGGTACTGAATGACCATTAGGAAATGAGGTGATACTGGAGATCAAAAAGGAACACTAGATTGCACTTGGTAGAGAGCTCAACACTATGTATTGAGTACCTTGGCAACATTTTAAATGAGAGGCCAAATTTTTTAAATCCTTAACATTTTCAAGAAAGCAATGACAACCCAGAACTTAATCTAATACATTCCCATAAATCAAATTGCAGTATCATTCGAGCTGAATGAAGCAGGTTGGTAGGAGGATAGTCATAAAGGTACACTCTTGAGTTTTTGTTTATTCTTGAACTAAGTGGTTTTGGTATCAGTTTCATGTTTTTACATTTTATAAATAAAATATAAATTTTTTCCAAATTTCCTCTTAATGTATTGACAGCTCAGGCTGTTTGTCATCCTAGGCATTGATGGAAAGGTAATATGAAATGAATGTTTTAGCAGTAGGCTGGGAGCATGTGAAGTGGATTCATCTCACTCAAGACAGGGACCAGAGACAGGTTCTTGTGAACATAGTATTGAACATCATATGTTTTATAAACTGTAGGGAATTTCTTGACACCAGAGCAGCTGTTAACTTCTCAAGAGGGAGGTAGGGCTTGAGTGAGTGAATTAGTGAATGAGTGAGTGAGAGTAGTTCAGGTGGTTAGTAGCCACCTTCTCAGCACATAGGCCCAAGTTCGATCACAAAAGTAGTATACACAGACTTTTGGTGGATGTGACAGTGGGGCAGCTTTTTCTCCTTTCATTTTGATTTTCACCCACGAGTTATCATTTCACCAGTGCTCCATACATGCTTATCACCAGGAGATGGTACAACAGTTCAAAAGAAATATATATAATATAGTCAAACGAGCATTGTTTGCTCTCTACCTATAGGCAGTACTGTCATTTTGGCAAACCGCCCACCTTGACAAGGAAGTAGAAATTTGTTTCTGATGGGAACACCTATTTTTCATTAGTATGAAGGCAAGTAGTGTTTGTCATAATAAAACCTGCAAGCATTCTTCTGTTTATGAGGCATGGTATAGTGGACATATCTAGATTACACCTAGTTTATAAGGCCACATTATGTGCAGATTGCTGTTTTTTCTAGGCTCGTGCAGCTGCTCCTTGTGTGTTATTCTTTGATGAGCTGGATTCCATTGCTAAGTCTCGTGGTGGAAATATTGGAGATGCTGGTGGGGCTGCAGATAGGGTAATTAATCAGATTCTAACCGAAATGGATGGAATGGGAGCCAAGAAGAATGTTTTCATTATTGGAGCAACAAACCGACCAGACATTATTGACCCAGCAATTCTGCGTCCTGGTCGACTAGACCAGCTTATCTACATTCCACTACCAGACGAAAAATCAAGAGAAGCCATCTTCAAGGCCAACCTAAGGAAATCCCCAGTAGCAAAGGTGATAACTTATTACTTACAATGCACTGTGTGGACTGGTAGGTTTGGTGCCACCCTGTAGTTGAACCTGCAGTGTGACATTTCTTAGACTTACACAATGGAACCCTTGTCCATTGTTTCTTAAGGGACTGCAGAAAGAAAATGATAAATGTGGCATAACAACCCTTGCTGGAAAGTGGTAAATTTTTAGAACACAAAAAAAAGTGAAAATTATGAATTTTCCAGAAAAATAATAAGCATGTAAAATACCTGTGTGCAAATAACTTGTTTCCAAAGAAAGCTGTAATCGACAGCCATTTAGTTGAAGCCTTTTGTTTTAGACAGAATACTGCCAGTTCCAAGTTCAGTGTTCTGTTGATCATGCTTGCTTATGCTGTGCACATAAAATAATGGAAGAATGGTGTAACAGTTGTGTAAGCAGTGTGTGTTGCTGTAAAACTCGGCAGTGGTTGAAGGTAATGTTCGTGTAGCTTTCCATCTTCTCCAATGCTCTCCCCACCCATATCATCACACAACTCATTAGTGCTGTTAAAGCCACTTGTTTCAAGATCACTGTCCACACATACATAAGAACTGAAGTTGAAATCCTCAGGGCCAAGCCAAATCCAGTCATTTTCATCATCATCATATGTGCTGGAGCATGAATCAGCTTCTGTGTTAAATTCATGCCTATAGCCACCCAAACAAAAACATTTCACAGTTGTCATTTTCATGACTTGTTGTCTAGCTGCTGCTGTGAAATGTACTGCTGCAGGACAGCTGTTCTGTTCTGAGTTCATCAAGCATATGACTTACAGTAGTAGTAGGTGCTTCCTGCAAAACTGCTCAAAGCATCGTATGATGCTGAGGTCAGTAGGTGCAGTTTGATGGATTATACACAACTTTTACATATCACAAATGGTGTGTCTTGTGTGTGACTAGCACAGTTGTGCACAGACAACAAAATGTTCGTACCTTGCACACCCATGGGGGCATTTAATGCCTTTGAAAACTTTGTGACAATGCTTGTGGTCATCCACAACTTTTTATTTGTGTTAAATTTCATAGGAAGCGTTTTTATATTTTTTAAACACAGTTTTGATGATTTTCGAACCATTGATTGGTGTCCATCTGTTCCTGCCATCACCCACACAGTAGCACTCATATCCTCCCTTTGGCATTTTCACTTCATAAGTTTTCATTGTAAGTATTCTTTCCATGAGGCAAGTGTAGAAAAGGCGCAGCTCATGTGCACTGTTTTTGTCTCATGGCCCATTTCCTTCCACAAAACATAGGTAAACTACCTCCAGCACAGGTCGTTCGTTTCACTGTCAGTGGTGGCACTTTCTCCAGCAAACTTTTTGTATACCAGGCTGTGACACTGCATCCATGTGACATAGCAGAATTATCAGTGTGCCTTCTTGTAGCTATCTTCTTAACTTTTTCATGATATACATGCATCCTGGTACCAAGCCAGCAGGATGCTGTCAGGCAAATGAAAAGTAGGTTCTCTTCCCTCTCTCCTTTTCTTACAGGACTTGCCACATCATTTTTTTTCAAAACCATGGAGTTCACTGTGTGTGGTGCTACTCTGAGATATTCAACCATGTCAGTCTCTTTCTGAGTCAGATATTCTCCATTTCTCCAGTGATTTGTCATTCATGAAGCATCTTGACTTGCTGTGTAGAATGCTACATGGCAAGCTGCAGTGTGTAGGCCTTTTGTATACAAAATAATAATAGGAAAACACAAGTAACAGCACTGAGATAGTAACAGACTGACACAACTATTGGCTGCTGAAATAAATGAAAAGCAAGGTGATGAAAGACAGTGCTATTAACAACTGCCAAATATATGTGTCAAGTTTGCTACCTTTCAACTTTCACCAGCCCCTTACCCCTGATGCTCAGCTAACATTCCACATTTTGGTGGTGCATTGTGACTTTTTGGAAGTGCATTGACACCTGTAATGGCATTGTCAGTATAGACAGGTTAGCGATATTGTACATTCCAAAAAATCACATTTCTTAAACTGTTTATGTTTTTGAAAATGTTATACCAGGATTTGTTGGTCAGGACCAGGAATGCTGAGTAGTTGTTGCAGGAAAACTACACTCTGAGGAACAATACATCTGGTAGTGTAAGTGACTTACATGAGTGATTTTTCAGGACCAAAAGAAACAAATGATAATTGCAGGAAAACTGACATTACTGGAACAATGGATAGAGGTTTTCACTGTATATGCTCTTATTAAAGTTAACTTTGTTGTATGTTATTGACTTCAACTTGAACCCTTTGTAAGTGAATTTAATTCAAAGTAAAAGTTTATTATGTCATAAATTCCCCATAATCTGCTTTCAAGCTTATAAAGCTGGCTGCTATTAGTAGACCTGCGGTAGTGACATCTGGTACAAATTTAGTGAAATTGGCAGAAAAATGGTGATGGATTTGAAACGTGTACTTCCTGTCATCCGATGACACCTTCATGATATGTTTAAGATATCATTTGTTAAGGGTTAAGACAGGGCTGCACAAATCTTGGGTGTGAGGCCACCCAGACAACTAACTATTGTATTGTGACACATAATATTTGTGGGTTCTGAGTGTGGGTTTGCCTTATACCACCCCACTGGTACCTCAACTTTTGGAAAATGTGTGCACTCTTGGGTTAAGTCATTGCTGAGGTAAGGTATGTTCTCAGCTAGTGTCGTTTTGCATTCTGTGAAAATGTCTGATGGATTGTCTATTAACTGCTGCTTTGTTTTTTTGTCAGGATGTTGATATGAGCTATATTGCAAAGGTAACCCATGGTTACTCTGGTGCTGACCTTACAGAAATTTGTCAGCGTGCATGTAAGCTGGCCATCCGCCAGAGCATTGAGGCTGAGATCAGACGCGAGAGGGAACGGGCTAGCAATCAAACCCTCGCCATGGATGTAAGTTTCAGATTTGTCTTTATTTCAATCTGTAATGTAATCAGTGAGCTTCCATGCTGTTAATCCTCATACCTAAAGCAATTAGTTTAAATTAGGTGGCTTTCAAGTGTCACGTGGCTAGTATAAATATAGGTTGCTTAGTTCCTCTGAAGAGATGATTGCTGGTCAGCTGTCTGGATGTCAAGATGTAGAAAGGTTCGCATTCTACATGAGATTGCGGTTTCTGTGACACTGAAGCCATGGATTCTGTGCTATGATACTGTAGTTGATTATTATTTTGGAAGAACCTTCTGCACCTTCATACCAAGAAGACAGAGGCAGCAGGGTCATCTGAAGTGTTTGTACCTACATCCCAGATTCCACTCTGCCAGCCAACGAGACTAGATTCTGAATACATTGAAGTCGTGTGAACCCTTTAAAAAGCCAAACGACATAATATATGTTGCAAACAGTGTGTGTCAAAGTTTGAAGGAATTTTGTTCACTCCTATACGATTAACTGCTGTGGCTTGCTATGCTTCAGGACCCTTGAAGGTCAGGCTTTCATTGAGGAGCCAGAATATATCCCCTCGACCTCCTAAATCCCTCCACAAACACGGATATATACGCAGACGCTTAGTAACTGCACATTTGTCCCAGCTGACTAATACGTTTCTGACACTGCTTGCTTTGACTATCACACGCTCTGGGGTTCACTGTGGGTTGAAACATCAACACTGGCCTATGAAGCAAACTGTAGTTGTTGACCTGAGAGGTTGTCAGTGGCATACTGGACTCATATAATTCAGGCAAAACTAATTCTCAAAAATCAGAGATATCCACAAAACTTGATGTTTACAGCTACAGAAGGGCCCACAGACATGCCTCTTATAGTGCTGGGGTAATCTGTAGGGGTTGTGGGGCAGTAACATGCAACATACAACAGTCAGTCTAGTAACATCATCTTGGGCACCCTCAAATAGCTGGAATTTTTATACAGCAGTCACATTGTAGCTTTAGATCTGTTTTACTGTCACTGTAGAAGACGTTCATATTTACTGGTATTATGTTTCTGAAACCGTGCCGGGTCATACATAGTAGTCTAAACAAGGCAGACAATGTGGGTCTTGAGCAATGTCTGGGAAAAAATAAATAAAACTTGAGGAGGAAGCCATCAGTGAAATTCTGGTTACTGACACGGCTTCAGAATCAGGTCTGAAAGCTAGCAATATTAGAAGACTAGTTTGAGGAGGAGGAGGAAGAAGAAGAAGAAGGAGGAGGAGCCGCCGCATCCGCCTCAGCAGAAGTAGCCATAACAAACAATGGCCAGTGAAATCAGCCCAACTGCTCTGCTGTCTGTGTTCTTCTCAAGGCCAAAGAATGGGCACAGTGCACCAAATGTGACGTGGACCTGTGCATGGTGCCTTGTTTTGCGGAATATCACACAAAAGTAAATTTGTAATATATCACCTTCTTTGTGAATACTATGTGTCGTGATAAAACAGTGATCCCTTATGCCACAGACCTTAGGCAGCAGCCAGAATTATGTAAGGAGCTATTTACACCATATTTTATATAATACATGCAATTCACAGGCCTAAATTTATTATAAAAATAGGTAAATGTTGTTTCCCGGATTAACCAATTCATAAGCACGGTGCAAAATTTTATTTCATTAAATTTGAAGGAAAAGTCTATGAGATGTGCTTTTTTTCTAAGAGTAAGCATTAAAATTCAACAGCCCCAGTAAAAAATTGGAGCAGGCAGCGTTGCTTGGAGGGATTTAATTCCAGCGTCAAAGGGATAAGACTGTTCGGGGCAGAAACAACAAATTACACTTTATTCAGCAGGTACACTTCTGAAAAGTGTGCTGCTTTTTTTTATTCTGTATTGAAATTGACCTTCACTTGAGTAGATTCTTATTATGTATAAATTGACCATTAAATAATTTTCATGGTCACACCACATTTTAAGTCTTTCCTTCTTCAGTGATTCAGACTCATCCATGAACATGAGAGCATGTTTTTTACCTCCTACAAAATTGTTTGTTACTTTCCTATCACAGTTATAGTTTGTGTGTGTGTGTGAATATAAATTAATAATTGCACTATCCCATTATTTAGGAAGTTAAGGTGCTTTAAATTTTTGTGATCTTGAACACATGTTTGTCCAGAGTTGTCTGGCACTTTGTTGAAAAGGACTGGGCGTAGTTCACTTGCAGATCCCACAGGATTGTATCTGTGTGCTCTGGGGCATCTGTTGTGGCTTGTTGAAAATTATTGTAGTTCTACAACTGTACCATAGCCTTTATGACAGGAGTGGTTTGCAGTCATTAGCACTAGGGTCATCCCTTTATGCATCTGTCTTAGGAATTAATGGCATTCACTAGTTGACCATTGTCCTGTTGTGTTGTACACTGAGGAAGGACATCATCAGCTTGGACATGTTTGTCACAACTGATTCTGATGTTTAGCTTCACCTGGAGATTTGACCACATATCACAGCTATCTCCATAATCATAATCTTCATCACTAACGCCAACATCAGCATCTTGTCTTCCTGCACTGAATTCAGTTTGCATTAAACTGCAGTTGTTTCTTGGATTTATAGGCTTCCTGCAATTGCCAGTGCTGTCACAGCATAAGGCACAGGTAATTTGAACCTCCCTTTCACGTGAGTTTTCATAACATTCTCAACATTGCTGCTGCAGAGATTTTGTTTTAGGGTGTTGGTAATACCTTGGTACTATCAGCTGCAGCACCAAGGACATATTAGATGGAAGGAACTCCTCTCAGACATTTTGTGAATTTCATACATCCTTGGGGTATGCACGGCATCAGTCAACGAGAAACAGATATCTACCCCCCCCCCACACACACACACACACACACACTTTTTATGCTCTCCTTCTCTTGAGACTGGCCAGAAATTCAAGGGATATCTTGCTTGTCTTCCATGTCCCTTCATTGTGATGGTAGGTACACAGTACAAACTTAATACTCTTGAAACACCGTGTGTTATGTTGGTTCCTACACTGAGTAGGAACTGCTCAGGACCATCCATATCAGCACACAGGAACTTTCATACCTTTTGAAACATTTTTCTTTGAATGTGTTGGCTTTGTCAGGAAGCATATCATGTGAGTAAAATAACTCGTACTGATCAACGTTAAGGATACCCTTCAGTATGTATGTAGACATTGTTGACATTGGATGTGGAATAATTGTTTCCTTCCAGGCTGCTGCTGCGTCTTGACTCATGCTGCTTGTTCAATTCTAAACTGTACCAGAACTTTGTTTATTCTTTTCTATCCATTCATTGGATGGTTCGATCATGGCATTCAATTTCTCTGCCGCGTTTTCAGCTTTTTGTTATTACAGTATTCCATTCTTACCAATTCCACCTTTGCATATTTAGCTGTTTACATCTTTTTCTGGGTCTTCTGCTCACTTACATACTGTAGGAATCCAGTGAAGTACCTACCTACTATTTCTGAAAGGACAGTGAAAGAACTATAAACATGGGGCTTCAGTGGCCTAGGAAAATATTATGTGTGTCAGAAACACGGAAAACAGCAACAGAAAATAAATCTTATACATTTCCTTTGTAGGCATACAAAAATTATAGACAAAAATAGGTTTGCATCCTTTTTCCCAAAGGAATCCATAATTGGCAAACATTTTAATTGAGACCTTATGTTGGAAAGGAAACAGTGTCATTGCTATGTTCAGAATGTTCTGTTCATCATGCTTACCAGTTCTTTGCACATAAAGGAATGATCTAACAGTTCTATGAGCATTGTGTGATTCAGTGAAACTTGGCATTGGTCCAGGTCCACATTCTTCTCCATCTTCTTTTTCACAGCTTCTGCCACCTTCCCAATCATTGCACACTTCATTAACCCTTTAACGCCAAATTAAATCCCTCCACGCAATGGCAGCCTGCCAAGATTTTTAACCAGGGATTTTAATTTTTAATACTTATGCTTAGAAAAGAAAGCATGTATCATGGATTTTTCCTTCAAATTTAATTAAATAAAATTTTGCACTCTGTTTATGAATTAGTTAATCTGGAAAAAAATGTTCACCAATTTTTATAATAAATTTAGGCCTGTGAATTGCAAGCATTATATAAAATGTGGTGTAAGTAGTTCATTACTCACATAATTCTAGTTGCTGCAGAAGGTCTGGCATTTTGGATCACTGTTTTATCACTACAGACAGTATTCACAAAGATGGTGTTTTATGAATTTACTTTGGTGTGAAATTATGAGAAACAAGGCACCACTCACAGGCCCACGTCACATCTGGCGCATTTGTACACAGTGCCTTTTTTCTGGCCATGAGAAGAACCCACATGGCAGCAGAGTTGAGTCAATGATTTCGCTGACCAGTGCTGGTTATAGCAACTCTCGAGTCGCACATTTGTTGCGGACGCACTTGATCTTCCAACCAATCTGGGGGTGGGGTGATCTTGGCTCTTTCAAGCTTCTACAATCAAATTCTTCACCAGAAGTAGCCTGAAATCTTGGTGGGTACATTTAGCCCCACATGATGATAACAGTATCCAACTGTTAAATCCAGAAGGTGAAAAAGCAATTTATTGGTCCACTTGAAGGTACGTCACTTCATCGAATAGCTGTTGGCCATATGATCAGAATTGTTGACATAACCAGTGTGCCGGTTGTACCGTTCCACGATGTGAGGTTTCATGGGGCGGTTGCTGTCATCACAGAAATTTCCTTCTGCTGGTTGTGGGTCCATGTTAGTCACCATGTAAACTTCTTATGTGTCCTTCCAAACTAATGCGGTCAAACCTTCACTGCTCCTCACCCTTAGGTCACCCCTTTTTAGTTTCATTTGCTTTGGTCCAAAGTCACAGGGCATGTCTTTTCTGTGGGGCTGTACTGTCCCGCATGAATTTATGTTACATCTGCCCAAGTCATCAAAGGGTCTTGTGGATGAAAAGAAATCGTCCATAAATACAAGGCCAGTCCAAAAAGATACCGAACATTTGAAATAGCATGCCAGTGAGCCGGTGCAGGACACTTGCAACGGTGGTGCTGTGTAGCTGGGACTTTAAGCTTTATTTTGACACTAGCCACATCACGCCCCTTTCAATTAGTCATGAGTTACGCGGCCTTGAGTGAACGTGTGTTTAGTGCCCTCGGCGATTTTTTGCAAGTTGAAGAATGAAGGATCTTGAAGAGCAACGTGTTTGC
>Ga0136643_10018997_pt1 | contig 10379 bp, 10 predicted proteins | sample TergutLab28metaG_FD_96883 | JGI IMG/M metagenome (GOLD analysis project Ga0136643, IMG submission 96883) | Labiotermes labralis P1 segment gut microbial communities from Petit-Saut dam, French Guiana - Lab288 P1 (version 3) (version 3) | ecosystem: Host-associated > Arthropoda: Insects >... | reverse complement strand
TCAGTGGGGGAGGACCGGTGCGGCTTCCGGTCCGGGAGCTTCGACACGCGCGCCAGAGCCTCGTCCGCCATCGCGGCGAGGCCGTCCTGCCGCGCTGCTGCTGCGGCATCTCTCACGAGCTGGTAGCGGCCGTTGACCCGGCCGTCCTCGTTCATTTCAGTCAGCGCGTCGGCCGCGAGCATCCGCACGGATTCCGGCTGCGTCTCGTCCTCGGCCAGACGTTGCACCTCGCTGATGCGCTCGAGGCTCGTGTGCGAGTCCGTTCCCGTGACCATCTGCGCCGCGCGTGCGCGCGCTTGCCGGGCGGATGCCGAGCCGAACGGTTCAGTCAAGTTGACTGAACCGGAGTCTTCGCCGGGGTGCGTTTCCGCGCCGAAACGGGTTTCCGCCTGCCGCCTAGCGGCCTCCTCAGCCATGACCTTCTTGATCTCTCGGTACAGGTCTGCCTTCTCAGTCGCGATCAGCGGCTTGTGCAGCCCGTCGTCGTCCTGCTCGGCCAGCAGCATCTGCAGCCGACCCGACAAGCCGGAGCGGACCCACACCTTCACGGTGCGCAAGCCCAGCCTGCGGGCGGCCTCGTAGCGGCGGAACCCGAGGATGAGGAGCCCATCGGGCGCGATCGTCATCGGCTGGAAGAAGCCGTTGGCGGCGATCGAAGCCGCCAGGGCATCGATGTCGCCGAGTTCGTGGCGGGCGCGGGCCCCGACCCTGATCGCCTCTAGCGCCCAGTCCAGTTCGATGTGCCCTTCGGTACTCATCGCTGCTGTGTGTGCTCCGGATTCGCCAGCGCGATCGCGAGCACGAGGTCATCGTCGCTCAGCAGATCGGCGACCGTCTCGCCGATGAGCAGCCGTACCAGAGTCCCACGCCGGGCGTTGGCGCCGCGGGCGGCGGGGTGTCCCAGCACGATCCGCAGCAATCCGATCCAGGACTTGTGCGGCAGATCCAGCAGCGCTCGGGCAGTCTTGTCCCGGCGCAGTGCCTCGTAGGCGGAGGTTCTCGATCCGTAGTCAAGCAGGCGCGAGCACAGATAGTCGACACCGGCGCGGGCGGCGTCTTCCGGCCAGTCCAGCAGAGTCAGGACGATGACCGTGCTCTCCACTGCGGAGGCCGCATCCGTCGTCGCGTCCGTGCCCTCGTCATCGAGAGCCGCATCGGCCGGTGCGATACGAAAAGCGGGGTGATAGTCGGTCAGTTCGCTCTCGTGATCGGCAAATCGTGTCGCATCGTGGAAGACGGAGTATTCCGGGCGGCGTGCCCGCTCGACGGAAGTCAGCATCCCGTGCGCACGCTCGTCGGCGCCCAGGGTGATCTTTACTGCGACGGTCACCACCGCCCAGGGGTCGTGCGCAGTGCGAGTCGACCCGTTCAGCATGGCATCGAACGCAGCCACAGCTGCGTCTTCCGGCGGCATTCCGTGCTTGCGCGCGAGAGCCCCGTAACGGTCAACAGTGAAGCGCATCAGATCGGCGGCCTCGGCATCGTGCCGCCAGGCTCCGGGACCGGCCCGGTGCAACCGAGTTAGTAGGGCGCGCAAACCTTCCGGGCTGGCGAAGGCCGGCCGGGAAGACGGATTCGGATTCGTGCGTGGTATTGACAACGGTGACTCCTCGTCTTGGACGAGAGTCAGGTGCGCGCCGGTGCCCTGGTGGGTCGGCGTGGCGCCCTGCGGTGAGCGGTCGGCTAGAGCCGCAGCCCCATCATTGTCGTGCTGTTCTCTTCTGCGGTGGCGAACCTGTCGAGCGTCCGCATGGCTGAGATGCACCCTGCTCCGCGTGCAGCCGAGCGAAGCAGGGCGCGGGGGCTGCGGTGCAGGGCCGCGGTGAGGGCGATGCCATGGCTGGACAGGTGGGCGCCGGCGTCCGAGAGCAGGTCGCCCGCGCGCACCCAGCGCGCACGCGGGATCCCCGGGGGCTGCGGACTGCGCAGAGCGTCCCTGATCTGCGCTCGCAATTGCTGATCAGCAGCCCTCGGAGCTTGCACAGCGTGCTGCGTTGCAGCCTCGTTCTCGGTCAGACCGTCCGGGTCCGTCCGGTCGGTGAAAGTGCTGTCGGACACGGCAGCGCCCCCTATCTACTGCAGTGATGAGCCTCGTTGCCCATCGGATTCCCCGGAGGGTGGTTCCCCTCCGACGCTCTCGATCGCGGCCGGCAACCAGCGGCCGATCGTGGATGGATGCACACCCAGCTCGCGGGCGATCCGCCGATTAAACCACCCGGAATGGCGCAGCTGCACGGCTGCCGTGCGCGGATCACCGCCCGACTCAGCCAGCACCCGGACGGAGTCTCCCTGCGCCCGGGAGCAGGAGCCGGCGCCGCATCGACGCTGACGGGTACAGCGCTGCGGGTGTGGCGGGTCAACTCGACGGTCAGATGCGTGATGGCCAGTAGCACGACGGGTGGGACCCCCCGATACACATGCCGCCAGCGGCTTCGGCACGGCCGCATCCGTGGCCACGAGCGCATGAGTCGTGTTCGCCGTGACCGACACGATTGCCCCGGCGAACAGCAGACTCCAGGGATACCGCATCGCGCGTCGCCCATGCGGGCTGAGCGCGACCACCGAGATCGTCGCAACGACGATGATGCCGTCCACGATCAGTGGCCAAACCCACGCCTCCCACACCGGCACCCCGGCAAGCGCGGTCAGGCTCGCGAGGGCGGTGAACGACAGCCAGAAGGCTCCGAGCGCGATTCCCACCGTGCCGGCTATGGCGGTGGTGAGCACCCAACGCGAGACGGGTCGCTGAGCAGCCTCAGCCATGCTCATCGCGACATCCCCATTCCTGCGCCCCCGCTTGCTCTCGAGCGTTCAGGGCCGGTCTGTTGGTACGCGGAGTGGATCGTCGCGACGGCCTCCGCCCTCGGCAGGCCGGCCCGTTGAGCGGCACCTACTAGCAACCCCTGAGCGTCACGTTCGGGAACCGATTGCTCCGCGAGACGGCAGGCTGCCCAGTACAGGCTCCCGTTGCGCGTGCCTTCCGGGCGTCGCGACACCCAGGCCGCGATCCGCTCACCTCGATCCGAGGACGCAGGTCCGATCCTGCGACTCTGCTGGGCAGGAGTGGTCGCTCGCGGTTGCAGGAATTCTTTGAGAGCAAGTGCGTCGACCGGATGCGGATGACGACCGACAGCGATCACTTCGTATCCGCCCGAGCTCCCGTCCGCACGATGAACGGCTGACGGGGCGACGAGCGCGTAGCCGCCCTCGCCGCGAAAGTCGATATGCGCCTGCCCCAGACTCCACGAGCGCTGCGGATGCCCGGCGGTGGCCGGGTAGTAGAAGTGCAAGCCACCGGACGGCGTGCGGACGACCGCCGACCAGCCGTCGACCAGACCTGCTCGCCGCGCCCGCTCCAGCACCGGGAAGCCGTGCCCCGAAGCGTTCGCGTCAACATCGACCACATCGATCCCCTCTCCGCCGGTTGCGATCGCCAAGTTCGCGTCAGGCCAGCGCAAACTCCAGCGCTCGATCTGCGCCGCTGAGGTCGTTGCATCCTTGAAGCCATGCGGAGTCAGCGGAGTCTTGCCGCCCGGAACACACGGAAACACCGGCACGCCGGCAGCAGCCAGCCGAGTCGCCGACACAACGAAGTCGCTGGTGCTCGTCACCGCAGTTCGTCTTCCTTTCCCGGATGCCGTGGGCATCGCAAGCCCACACGGCAGTGAGGTGCGCCGGGCAGAACAGCGGAACGAGACGGACGGAGCCTACGAGTGAAGCGGCCGTCAGGTTCGACGTTGAACCCGACGTAATCCGCGCTGATACGCCGCTGAATGACGAAAGGCGGCCACAGGCAGCCCATGGGCGCGGAAGAGCCGTCGCGGCCCCGAAGAGAATGATCGGGGCCGCGACGTCGCGTCAGCAGCCGCCGAGCGACGAGGTGCTAATGCATACGGTCAGACTGCTCGAACTTGCGGAGAGCTCAACATCGAGGGAGGACTCGCGGGCCTCAAGGCTCTGGAGCTTCAGGAGAAACGCGTTCATGTGGTGTCACCTCCCTTCGACGTCACCGGCCGAGAAATGCCCGCGCGCGTCATTGCGGTGGGTGGCGCAAGGAGAGGGAGAAGATCTCGCCAGCCGTCTCGCTGAGAGTCGAAGACCAACATGGTTGCCGCCTGAATCGCGCTGAGCACGCCGGCGGTGCCGGTGGCGTAGTCGCTGGAGGCGCGTAGCAGCCCACCGCCCGCGAACGCAATGCCATCACTGTGGTGCAGGGCGTGGAGTTGCAAGCCGCCAAGGTGCTCATATAGCGCGGCGAACGAGTCCGCAGTACCAAAGCCGAGCCGTTGGAAAATGGCGAGCACGTGGAGGAACCCGGCTCGACCGGTGAATACGCCGCTCTCGATGGAAAATCGCACCTGGAGTGCCTTTTGGATTCCAGTGACGGCCCGCTGATAAGGATCCGGATCCGGGACCTGCCCGGCCAGCTGTGCGGCGGCGAGGCCAACACCAGCGGAACCGGTCGCAAGGTAAGGCATCAATCGCCATCCCTCATCGAGTTGGAGGGAGCCGTCGACAGCTTCGACGCAGTCGTCAAGATCGACTTGCAATGCGGCGCGTGCCAGCTCGAGGTGGCGCCTCTCGTGCGTGTGCTCATATAGCCGAGAAGTGAAAAGAGTAAGCCCGCTCGGACCCCACATCAGCCCCTTGCCAGTGCGATGACCTGTGGCCGGGAACGCGGTGCGCGCCTCCAACCGTCGGGCAAGCTCGTCTGCAATTCGATCGCACAGTTCGAGGGAACCGGCAGCGTCTTGATCCAGGAGATAAATGCCGATTCCCGAGAGCCCGCCGTGCAGGTCGGAGCCAAGCGGTGCACCTGCGCCCGCAAGGCTGGCCGCGGTGTGGTCGGAGATCCGGCCGAGCAAGCTGTCTGCGCGAGCGTCGTCGCCATAGCGGCGCCACAGCCAGCCGACCCCCGCGGCACCGCTGTAGAGCCCGAGGTCGAGCTGGTTACCTCCGTGATCCGTCGCTTGGGCAAGCCATTCAACGGCGTAGGGGGAGATGTCCAGGCCACTGGTCAGCTGCGCCGCGATCACGCCTGCGGCGCCGTTTGCGAGGTTCCAGCCGTTGTCACGGAACTGCTGGGGATCGCCGGGGTAGCAGCGGTCAGCGCGTGATCGATCCAGGCTCGCGTCGATAGATCGGTTGAGCATGATCTGGAGGTTAAAGAGGTCGTCCTCCGTGGCGATCGGCCACCGGGTGATTGCCTGGTGAGTCTGTTCTGCGCTCTTGCTCCGCGGAGGGATGGCTGACCCGGCCAGGGTCCTCATGAGCGAAGCGCGCAACTCCTCGGGGAGGGCGAAGATACGAGCGGCGGCATTGATGAGCTGTCGCGCCTTGTCCGAGTCCAGGCTGAGAAGCGCGGTCAACGGAAGGAAAAGGAATAGCTTCACAGCCGCCAGAGACCAGTCGTCTGCCGCCGCGTCGACCAAGCGTGCCGGGGGAGTGAAGCCTGGGGCGCCGATCCGGCCGGTGCGGGCGATACCGAGCGGCCCTGACATCTCGAAATCGATCAAGACGACATGCCCGTCGTCGGTCACGAGGACGTTCGCTGGATGCAGATCGCCGTAGTAGAGGCCGGCTGCGTGGATGCGGCCAACCACGGCGTCGAGTTGCTCGATAATGTCGAGGGCCCATTCGCGGTATTCGATGTAGTCGCTCAACGTTGCGTCGGCGCGCAACAGAGGGTTCCGTGTGACGAAGAGCTTGTTCAACGGTGTGCCATTGATCTCCTCGATGGCAAGGAAATGGTGATCGCCCACGCTGAGTTCTTTGTGCAGGTCGGCCACGGCATCGTCGTCGGCCAGCCGACGCAGTGCCTCGGCCTCCGCGGCCAACCGCGAAACAGCATCGCGCCGATCGGGCGTCAGTCCGGCGAAAGGCCGCGCCTCCTTCAGAATCACCTGCTTCCCCGCCGCGTCGGATGACTGTGCGCGATAGACCCCGCCGGCGTTGGAGAAGTGAATTGCCTCCTGGATGCGATAAGGGAAGGACTCGGGTGCTTCGTTGTCGCCGAGTGCATCGATCTGCTCCTGAAGGAACAGGGGCATCTCGACCCAGGAGGGTGGGACAAACTGTGCTTCGCGACGATCAGGTACGCGCGAGCCGTCTGGGGAGATGATTGCGGGAACATCCTCGCCGCCGTAGCGAACGGTCAGGTCGCGACGGAAGCCGCCGTAGCGCACGAACAGCGGGCCGTCGTTCCAGCGCAAGTCGGACAAGATGTAAGGTCCGGGGCGGCCGCCGACGAGCTGGTCGAGTTCCGTGAGGATCGTCTGGAGGGCCGGCTGGTGGTGGGGGTACACGGTGATGAACTTTCCCGACGAGCCGCGGTGTGCTTCTTTGCTGTTCCGTGACAGGAACTCGGCCTCTGTCGGGATGAACTTGAAATTGAGCTCGTTCCGGTGGGCGTATGCGGCGACCGCGGTCAAGATCGCCTGAGCATTTTCGGACGTCGCAGACACATGAATCTTCCAGCCTTGGGTGGGCAGCGATATGCCTGACCCAAGTGCCATCCACTCAGCCGAGGGGTGACGGTCCCAGCTCTCCCAGCTGAGCGTGTCGGGAAGAAGGTATTCCCTGGTCGGACCTGAGATCTGGCGTGGACGGCTGTCGTAGAAGAACGGATCACTTGTGAACCGCAAGTATCGAAGATCCACGCGCGCTCCTGTGGGATTGTCAACGACCTGAAGTCGGGTCGGTCGCCCAGAGCGATTCTTGTCGGAATCGAGCCTTCCTCGGCACCCTCGAAAGTTGGGGATTTTTGTCGTCAGGAATCCGTGCCGTTCGGCTTGTCCATGCCGTGGTCGATGGCCCAGCGCATGATGGAAGCCCGGCCTTTCGCACCCGTCTTGCGGCGGACCTGGATCAGGTAGTCCTTGACGGTGCTCTCTTTCAGCCCCAAGGCATCTGCGATCTGTTGATTGGTCATGCCGCGGAGAAGAGCGGCAACAGTGTCGTATTCACGTGGCGCAAGGATGCTGCGCGCACTGGCGACCGGGGCGACAGCTCTTCCGGGCTGTTGTCGTCGATTGAACTCCTCAATGACGCGCCGCGTGACAAGGGATGAGATCATCGCCTCGCCGCGCGCAGCTCGATGGATCGCGTCGACGAGTTCGCTTGTTGCTGCGGCCTTCGGAATGAAACCGGCAGCTCCGTTGCCAAGCGCGGCGAAGAGGGTTTCATCGTCGTCGAACAGCGTCATGATGATCACCGGGATTGGGGCGGCGGCATCGGGCCCGGAGAGCGCGCGCGTCGCGGTGATGCCGTCGCCGTCTGGCATCCGTACGTCCATAAGCACCACATCCGGGCGTTCGGTGAATGCCAGTTCGACAGCTTCCGGGCCGGAAGCCGCTTCAGCGATGACTTCGATGTCGTCGCGGCGAGCGAGGATTCTCCGAATGCTCTTACGCACGCTTGCGAGGTCATCGACGAGCAGTACTCGGATTGGTTTCGCGACGCGGTCGCTCATACGAATGAAAGTCCATACGCAGGAATGGTTGCTGTGGTAGCCCAGCCGCCGTCTTCAGTGGGACCGCTGGACAAGTCCCCGCCGAGAAGGCTGGCTCGTTCCTTCATCCCTGCCAGCCCTTGACCTCCGCGTAGCCCAGCTGCCGCGCCGACATGCGTGGGCTGGGTATTGCGGATATTCAAGACGAGGTTGTCGAGATCGCGTGCGAGCGTCACTTCGATGGTGGATCCTGCAGCGTATTTGGTCGCGTTGGTCAGCGACTCCTGCACGATGCGATAGCAGCCGAGTGCCGCAGCCGGGCTAACATCCCCCAATTCCCCGTCGACAGCCAACGTCACGGAGGCATGGTTGCGTCGCGCGGTCTCTACGAGCATGTCCAACTCGGCGAGTGGGGCCGCGCCAGCCGGCGTGTTCTCGGCGATATCTGTGCGCAGCACCTGCACCAGATCCCGCAGGCTTCGCCAGGTCAGCACGGCTTCTTCGCGCACGGCGGCGACGATTTCGTCAGCATCGGCATCGTGGTGGCGGATGGCATCGACAGCCGCCTCAGACTGCATCAGAATCCCGGAGAGATGGTAGGCGGCCACGTCGTGCAGTTCGCGTGCCATGCTTGTGCGCTCGTTCGCGGCGGCGGCAAGCGCCACAGCTTTTTGTTCTCGTTTCGCGCTCTCGGCGACCTCGTGTGCGAGCTCCGCTCGTTGCCTGTTCACCCGCACCAGCAGCCCCACAGGGATCGCCGGCACGTAGGTGGATAGCGAGCGGGTCAGATAGGTGAGGATGAAGACGGGGGAGGGGGGAACTCCGTAAGCGCTCGAGATGAGCAGCTGGAGGATTACGTCACAGCTAGCTGTAACGCCGATGGCTACCGACCATGTGCGCCGGGGTGCGACTGCCGTCAGTGCGTATACAGCGAAGAGCTGCGGCAGATTCGCCACCGCATTTCTGTCGACGACAAGGACCATCGACGCGAAGAAGAGGGTCATCACAACGCAGAAGAGCATCAACGGATGCTTACGGCGTAGCGGAATGGCGAGCACCTGCCCCAACAGGAGCAGCGCGGCGCCCCACACCTGGACAGGGGTGAGATGTCCGCCGCCGTGCAGGGCGAAGAAAAAGTCAGTTCCTGTCGCAATGAGCAGGAAGTAGTAAGCGAGGGAGGCGAGGCCCAGCCACAGCATCCACTGAGCGTCGCTGAGGTCGCGTAAGCGATGAGCCGACCTCGCCTGGGAAGGCTGAGACACGGCGGAAGTGTAGCCGTCGAGCGTTAACTCGGAACATCTGCAGCGTGCCCTAACCTGGCGTCATGCCCGCCACCCCGCTGACCCGCTTCGAGCGGGCCGAGCGCAACAAGGACGCCATCCTCGACGCGGCCGCCACTGTGTTCGCCAAGCGCGGGTTCGCCGGCGCGAGCATCCAGGAGTTCCTTGATCTCGCCGGCGCGACCAAGGGCGGTATGTACTACCACTGGCAGACCAAGCTTGACGTCGCAACCGAGTTGCTGACCCGCGGGGCACCTCGATGGCAGGAACTGCTGTCTGGCCTTGCCGTGGGGAGTCGGGGGCTGGGAGCGCTCAGTGAGCTGTGGCACGGCGTGGCCGGTGCGCTGGAAGCTGACGTGAAGTTGCTTGCGTTCGTGCGGATCTTCGACGAGATCGAGTCGGGAGCGAGTTCACCGCTGACGTTGCTCCGCGACCAGATGGTCACTCGGCTGCAGCAGGCACTTGTTGACGGCGAGGTGGATGAGCGGATCAACATGGCGCGCACGAGTACCGTGCTGATCGATGCGATGTGCGGCGTTCTGTTCACTCCGGCTCCATGGGGGCGGGAAGCTGAGACGGCGGAGCGACTCGATCGGTTGTGGTCGCTCCTCGGCATCGGGGTATCCGCGTCCTGACCTACGCTTTTTCCGCGATGCGCTGAAGGAGTCGGATCACCGACTGCGCGCGTGTGGCTGCCACCGTCGGCGCGACTGGGCGCGGCGCGACAAGAACGACTTCCCCATCGAGGACAAGCCACCATGCGGTCCGGCCCACGGGATCGGCGACAGACACAGGGCGGAGCGCGGAGGTCGCACGCAGGAGGCGGCGGAGATCCTCGAGTGCCGCGTCCTCCGACGCGAAGTCGCGTGCGCGGATGGCCACGGGTAAGTCCGCTGCTGACGTCGCGTACCAGGTGATGCCAGCGTGCCGTGGCCGCCGTGCATCGCGTCGAGAAGCGGGGCGACTGCTTGGACGCATCTCAAGTACGCGAGTCCGTCCGGCGGACATTGCCGCGTATCGAGCATCGCCAGGCGCGCACAACGCGATTCCGCGGTCGGCAAGGTGTGCGTCCGCCATGTCGATCAGATTACAGGCAACATTCCCCGTAATGTGACGGGTTGAAAATGCCGGATTTGTGCGTCGAGCTAGTCGCGGCGCTCTGCGGATGGGGCTGTCGGCGCGTTGCCCAATGAGGGCTATCTGTCAATGCCCAAAAGACGAGAAAGTCCTGATTGGGCTGAGATTTTCCTTCGATAAATTCGCGTGGACGCCTCGGCTCTGACTTCGACTTGGTTCGCGTGGCGGGTTTTGATACTCGCGCCGTAACTTGCGGTTCACCGCACGTCCCCTGTCCGTACGAACTCGTAACAGGCATGAAAGATTGCAAACCGAACCGGTCCCGCGCAAGCTACGAATGTCCGGCTCAGGGGTCTCAAGCAAGAAGAGCTTCCTAGGCGGACAAGCAGTTGAATGCCCGCTGCATGCAGCGGGCGCACGAGGAAGCCTCGTGCGCCCGCCAGGTGAGAACTGCTGCTCCTAGCTCAGAAGGAGCAGACGAACTCACCACGCCGCAACCTTGTGGCTGCAGTGGTTCCTAGTAGGAAAGCACACCCTCGAAAGGAATTCCGTTCATCATGAACAAGTCATTC